>Ga0099824_1004988_pt1 | contig 18889 bp, 9 predicted proteins | sample SiratrowhiteBW_FD_76837 | JGI IMG/M metagenome (GOLD analysis project Ga0099824, IMG submission 76837) | Root nodule microbial communities of legume samples collected from California, USA - Siratro white BW | ecosystem: Host-associated > Plants > Roots > Nodule | place: USA: California... | reverse complement strand
ATTTTTTTATAAAAATTTATTAATTTTTTTTTTTTTTTAGAAAAATATTATTTATTTTTTTATAATCTTTTTTTTTTTTTTTTTTACTGAAATTTAGCAATTGATATCGCTTGATCATCAGTTATCAACACTAATCTGTACCATTTGTTACTGATCATCAGATATCAACACTAATCTGTACTATTTGTTCTTATCATGAAGAGTGGGTTGCACCTGTTCAAAATATCAAACAATGTACATAATTGGAAACATATACCAAATACAAAAACTAGTTTGTTTTTTTTGGATTATTAATTAATTACATATTTTATGAAATTTGAAAATTTCCAACAAATTTATATTTAAAAATATATATTCATTTCAAATTGTTTTTATTTGAAATTAGTATCAAACTGACTTATAAAACTTTTAATTATTTTATTTTAGAAAATATGAATTTGGATTTAAAATCTAATCCAGTTGTTTAGATTTTCAATTTAAAAAATTCAAATTATTTTTTAAATATATAAATTTGGATTTAATTTCAATCTAATTATTTATATTTAAATTAGATTTAAATTGGAATTTGGATTGGATGTGTAAAATTTCAATCTACGTCTTACTCAAATTTTAACATTAAGCTATTAAAAATATGAAAGATTCTCATCAAATGTCATTCCAAAATTATTCTTAAAAAATATATAATAGTTTTTAATTATTTTATTTTTAAAGGAATTTTTAAAAATATTAATTTTAAAATTGAAATTTCCAATTCAACTATTCAGATTTGAATTTGTAAAACTTTAAACTATTTTCTAAATATGGTTTTGATTTAATTTTTTTAGCACCTCTACCTACATCCTCTAATACTCTATTCCTTGTAAATTTAAACAATCACAACAAAAAATAGGATTAGCTAGATATTTCTAAAAAAAATTAACATAAATTTTAATTTCAATTCAAACAAATTATAAACATTGATACTTCATCCATTATAATATATTAAACAATTAAATATCTATAAATAACCCATATCCAATGTTACTCATATAAGAAATCCACTGATATACATGTATAAATACTTGACTTTATTTTCATAAGACAAATCCGTTCATTATTTCTCCACATAGCTATATGAACATGGAAATTAAGTCCTCTTATATAATAGGGGAAATTCATATGACCTGTCAGACTAGTTATTTTTCAAATTACAGACTCAACTTATGAATCTTCATGGACTCTTACCACTTGATAATTTTCATCTATATTATTCCAATATACTAATAAAGTTAATATATTTCTTTCTAGTCAAGATTATATCCTAAAATAATCTCAACAAGGTATTTTCTTTCCTAAACATATAAATCACACTTGAACATGGTTCATACTTCATACCACACATTAGTATATCACTTAATTATACAAAAATTAGCTTTTATAACATATTAGAAATTCTAAAAAAAAGAACATTGTTCGATCATCTTTAGATTTCTACAACTACTCATATATGCACACATGTCATTCAAACAATTCAATCAAGTACATATCCACATCAACAAACCAACAAACCAAATTTTAAAATAAATTCGTACACAGGACCACAATTTCATCAATCTATCTTATTCAATGTAAACATACTCAACTAATATACTACAACATACTAAATGACTCTGAACATTAATCAAGTTTATAATAGTTATCAATTCAACACAATACCTATTTTACTTAGGAAAAATAGTAGTTTGATACTATTATTCATCCATAACTCCCATTTGTAACTGTTTTTTATTAATAAAATATTATAAAATAATAAAATAATAATATAAATTAGTGTTAAATGGTATTAGATGTGAATAGTGGTGTCAAAATATCACCATCCTTTACTTAGTCATTCAATTTTTACAAGAAATTTCAACAAAGTGACCAAGTCACTTTCACAATTAGATCTTATAACTTGAGTATACTCAAATCTGAATTCTCTTACTTGGTTAGACGATTAGTGTCAAAAAAAAAAGTTTCAACTCTCAAAAGACATAGAAATAACCTAATCTATATCACAAGATTTTGATCAATGATTTGACCTTAAACAAACACAAACCTGTAAAGCAAGTTTACCGAAATAATCATAGAAACTCAAATAAATAAAAAAGTATAACTAAACTTATTCAAATAAAAAAATATAATAAAAAAATTTTACTCTATTTACTTCACTAGTTGATAAGTAACTTGTAATCATTAACTTAGTGAAAGATTAAGTTAGATTTTTACAAAGAATACAGAATAAAAAAATATTTTTTCAAGAGATAGTAATTATTTAAAAATATAACTAATTTTAAATTTATACAAATTTTTTACTTTAATAATAAAATATTAAGATATTACTTTAATTCTACTACTTGTATACTAAAATTACTTCTATTACAAATTAAATTTAAATCGAATTTTTAAAATTTCAATTCATGCTGACCCTAATAATTATAGTTTACTTTTATGCAATATTTAGGACAAATATTTTTATATAATTAATTTATAATAAGTAAATATTTTTAAAATATAAATTATATTTGAGATTTGTGACAAATAATTTATACCGTGACATGATTTAAAATATTAGTAATTTATCAATATTTTCTATATTATTACATAATTTGGCGTGTATGTATAAGCAAATATACCGTGGAGAGTGTTCTTAAGCATGCATAACAGTTCTTAATGCATATATGTAATAAAAAGAAGAAAAGAAAAAAAAAATGGAGTTAATTTTAGTACTGAAATAGATAGCATTGGAAGGCAATTTGTGATCCCAACACACACATTTGTTTTGTTTTTAGTTACAGAATGATTATTATCTTGGAAGAATGATAACGTTGTGACGAGGATCCACGGAGTGGGAGCCAAATATTTGCTTTTGAAATGTAGTTTTTGGGGTGTCATTCATCGATCTTCAAACATTGTTCTTATTCGAAAAGCTTCAAGAGTGATTGAAGGTGATGTATATAATTTAACAAGACTGCAAGATATAAGATTGTTGTGTTGCTGTTTCGTCACCGTCCAAGAATGCAAAATGTTCCACGTGACCGCACCTGACGTCACCTGAGCGGATCATGACGTCATCAAGGCGCCGCCGTTAGACAGCCCTGGTTGGTGGCGACCACCGCACACCACGGCCGAGAGAAGTTGAGGGTGGAATCTGAAACCAGTGATGCGCGATGCGTGGATGAGACGGTTGTTAAGGTAGCGATTGAATGGTGATGGGAAAATCTGACATGTACGTAAAAAGGAGACCGTTGATTGAAAAGTTGAAAAGATCTAACGGTTTAAAATTTATCTCTCGCGATGAGAGACCTGAACTGTTAACTTGTAAGTCCTTGTTTGGTTTATAAAGGCTGGCCCAATGGGCTTGAATAACTAATCTAGGCCTAGTTATAAGTATAAAGAAAGATGAAGGGAAATTTTGAGATTGAGCAAGTGCTTAGCACAGTAATTTTTGTTAATGAAGATTATCTTAAAATGATTATGGTTAATTAGGTTTTATGGTGGGCCCAGGTGGAAAGTTAGATATGGTTGGAATCGCCGCCACTCGTTTTCTACGGTTGTTCTGCGAGTCCCACAACCCTAGTCCTATAAGCTATACTATATTAAACGATTTGTGGGTATTTCAAGTTCACTGTTTCATCCTCCGTGAATGGTAGCGTCACATGCGTCTCTTGCTGACGTGAGAATTTTTGAGTGATTGGTGGCGGGTCAAGTTGTGAGGAGCGTCACTCTCTAATGTAAGTGCGTTTAGGAAGATCGCATTTGAAGAAGCATTTGTGTTCATACGCTGATGTTGGGTTCTTGGTTCAACAAGGTTACATGGGGAATTGCGCAAAGCATAGAGCAGTGGAAAAGATGCATAGGTGGGGCCATTCTTGTTCTCCTAGTATCACAGACATATATGCCTGCGCCATGTGATTGGTCGCACCAAATTGCTGAGCATGTGAACTCTTGTGGGGTTGTACCCTACTCCATCATCCATTGAGGATTATATTTACAACACCACAACATTCACCCATCAATCTTCAAAGCAATTTTTCTTTCTTTCTTCTTTCTATGTTCTTGCTCTACCTTTCCTTTTCATCTTCTTTACCGCGCGATCGCTACAAGAATGTTCATTGCAAGACCTCGAATATATTGCAACCTGGTTAATCAGCAATATGCTTCATTTTTTAAAAATGACTAAAAACAACACAATATCTTTTCAAAAGTTTACTTTCTATATCCATTATAATATATAATCAGCATAAAAAACATGATTTGTTATGTCATTTTTTAATTAAAAATCAAATGTTTATATTCTTTTATATCTCTTCTATTTAAGTTGGTTATTTAATTAAAATAAAAATCATTAAACATCAATATAAAAAATATTGACTATAATATTATTATAATTTTAATAATATTGGTGGAGCATTTTATCTAAACCTTATTTGTTTTTAAGCTTTTTACTAACTGCACAATAAATATGTGATTTCATATTGTTCATTCTCGATTATATTGGATAGCATTGCAGTTTTCATCTTATATATTTATTAGAAACATTTTGCTAAGGTAAAAAACAGTGTCTTTACATAAAATTAGCTTAAGTAAACCATGTCACTTTCTACTACTCCAAGAAAGACTGTTAGGTGTTTAAGAGTCATTGTAAGGTGCCAAAATGAGGAACTGCATGTTGAGAATGGGTACTTCGAAAGATAGTTGCTTGGAAACTAGGAGCAAATGGAGGTGTATCTGTATGAGATGAGAAAGAATGTCATCATCAGTCCAAAATTTATGAGATTCTCATGGCTTAAAGAGGAGAAATTCAATAATGTAAGGAGGATCCCAAAACATCAAAAGTTTGGAGAAGTTCCTTAACTTAACTTGGAACGTGTGGGTGTTCTTTACTAATCTCACTTTTGAAAGAGACTTTATATACGAGTTTAAATTGTACTACAATATATTTTCATCAATAATGTGTTCAAATATTCTTGGATTGTTGTTTATTATTAAAGTAATGCATTCTTAGTGATTGTGTGTTTCTAAAAACTCAATGTGTTGATCACATACTTTAATAAAATGATTTTCTAATATTTTAACTTGTTGTAAAATTCAAATTCATTACTTTACAAATTAAATTGATTGACTTTTTGTCAGGATTTCTAAATTAGAATTATATCTCATTCTTTGTGAATATTAATTGATTGTTTTTTTGTTATGTAACAACCTATAATGATTGCAGTAAATTGATTTAATTGAAGATATTCATTCTTCTAAACTTATTTTTTTCAAAAAATTAATATAGTTCAATTCATCTATCTCTTGAACTCATCCAAAATTATTTTTAGAAATAGGATCCACATATTTGTCCTTATTTATAACATTGATTGTGAAAAGATATTTATTTATACTTATCTCAGTCTTTCTAAGAGAGATAATCCTCATCCCTTTGGTTAAACTTGTCCCATCTTGATGAAATTCTAATACTCCTTCATAATAGGAAAAAAATTACTTGTATTGATTCGTCTAATAATCTATAGCCAGTGGTTACTTTATTCCTCTGACGCTTTTTCTCATTTTTCATCATCTGATGTCTCCTAAAGTCAATGTAAAGATTAAATCATTAGTAAAATAAATATAGAATTTATTCAATACCTAAATTATGGATAAACTTCCACTTATAAACTATTTATCTTATGGGTTCAATAATATTGAACCTTTCATTCTAACATCTGATCTCAGTAGCATCTAGCTGACTTATTAGAATGATATACCGAGTAGAAAATGATCCTTTATCTAGATCACCATAACATCATCTGTCCTCTAAATTTTGCCATAGTTTAGTATCAAAAATCATACCTTGATTGTAAAACTTAACTATCCATTCTTCTTTTGATGAACTAATAATTCTTCTCTACTTTTGACTTCATCTAACAATGTATACCTCATTGTAGGCTTATAATATTTCGTTTGATCCCATGATATATATTTCTTAATATAAGATTTGACTCTCAAATCTTCAAATCTTTTTCGAGAGGTTCTGTATCAAGAATTCCTCCTAATAATTCTATTAGATGATATAAATTTGGAGGTATTAAATAATTTATATTTTCAAGTTGTTTAGTAATTTTATACTTTTGATAATATTATGTTTAATTTTTGGAATGTTACATGCACCTTTATCATATTTTAGTGCAAAAGGCTATGCTAACTAGAAAGGTAAGTATTGTCCATTGTCCAAAATGTTGCATTAAAAAAACAATTAAAGTTGCATCGAGTACATTTAATGCATCATCACTATCGAACTCCTGAACTCCTACTCCTTAGACGTAAAAAAGACATTTAAGTGAGTTGAAGCTTCTCAATGGCCAGAAACGAATTTGCAACACTATATTCTTCCAACACCTATATAAAAGCTACCTTTTAAGAAGAAGAATGCAAGAGACGACATTGCACTGTACTAAAATGTTACTAAGATTTTGTGTCTCAAAAATTTCATAGAGAACAATATGAGTGTTAATCTAGCAAACTTGGAAAGAGTGCATAAACCTTGTAATTATTGAAATATACAACCCCTCCCTAGTAGGTTAAACTTGTGATCTATTGATCACATACCTATATAATGTTTTAAGTTAGCTAGGAGTAGCTGTTTTGGTAAAGAATATTTGTTGAAGCCAAAAATGACTTGTTGAAAGAATATTATAATGTGATCTTGTAGTGTCAAAAGTGGCTTGTTAAAGTCAATATTATGATGTAGAGTCATAATTTTTTTAACATACAAACTATCTAAACTTAACTTATATAAACTATCACAAAAAATATTAGCATTAATGAGATCACTATGCTTGAAATAATTGAAACATTCATTACTAAAATTAAAAGATTTTATAGTAAAATTAAGCATAGGCAATGAAACAAAATTTCTAAATAAACTCGATAAACAAATCATTTTTATCATTTTTAGTAAATCGAAATGAAATCTATTTCAAAAATTAAATCACAAATCTAAATTGCTTTTATTAGAGCTTCTAGCCTATTCACCATGAGAACAAACTTCTAATTTAGTTGTAATTTGAAAAATTGAAGAATCCCTAAATGATATTAAAAATATGAGTTATACATTTAGATTAAATCTATCATATGTTATGGAAAATTTTAGTTAAAGATAATTCAAAACATTGATTAACATTAAACTTGCCTTACTTTTTGAACCAAATGTTTTGTTTTTGGCAATCCTATTAGAAATTTTCGTATTTCCCATAGAAATAGATCTTTGATGCTTTCTTCTATATTTACATGTGTGCTTCAGTAATCTTTACTACCAATTTGAACTTATCATATTTCTTCATAAATTTATTTTCAACTCCTTAATTCCCTTGATGACTTATATAATAAACCCAATGACTTCCTTTGATTCTTACATCTTATTTCCTCATGAACCAATATATTCTATAATTCATTGACATTATATCCTTCCAGTTATTATGATTCATTTAAAACATTACATGTTTATATACTAAGAGTTAAGAATAATATTGTACAAATAAAATTTTTATTTAGAATCATTTCTAATGTCTTAAATTTTATTATAATATTTATCATCTTAATGACATGTTTAAGCATACTATATAACTTTGTTAATATTTCGTCATGACGCTTTTTAATTTTTTGATAATAATTTTCTAGTGATCTTATAAACTCTCTAACAATTTTAATTTTAATGAAAATTATTTTAGTATTATTTATAACCATCATCCTTGTGAATATCAAGATAAATTTGTTAGATTTTTTTAAGAATTTATAGTGAGATTTTTATTCATAATTACTAAATTCAGTAATAATAACATATTTCACTTTCAATGTATCAAAACCCATGACACAGATGAAATTGAAGTTTCTCTTTGAAAATTTAACTTTATTGTAAAAAGAACGATATATAATTTTTTAATAAATCGAAAACTAATATTTGATACTGAAACACATAACGTTGAAAGTACATGGTAGAGTCACCCAGTACTTCTAATTATAGAAAACAAATTTAATAATACACACAAATAATCTCTAATTATTATTTTCATTAATTATAAAAAGATAATCAAATTTAAATGATACATAAATATTTTATAATAATAAATTTCCATAAGCCTTTACATCATTAAATATATAATTTAAAAATATTTTTATGAGTCATTAAAATTAATAATATTTATTTGAAATTAAACAAAGAAAAAAATTTGCTACTTGGATAAATAACAAAATCTATCATTGACTTAACTTCTTCAAAGTATGAACATAGTTACTGTTACTTCCACGTCATGATGTTCCTTCCAGATCATATATTCTATTCCTTTAATATCCCATGAAACTTTTAAATTTAATTTCAATTTTATTTAGTTTAAAAGCCTTGTGCATTGCGATTGGGTACTGCAATATCATCTCAAAGTACTTTTTCTTTGTGTCTCCAATAAAAAATCACAAGTACCAAAGGTTTTCATTTTCAATTTATCATGAAATGCAACTTTTACGATTCAAATGAATTCTTCACAGTGTGCGCGATAAATAAATTACCGTAATGCGAGTATTTTTTTTATCGTACTAATAATTAAAACAAAAAATAAAATCTTTAAATTTCATAACTAAGATTCATACAATTAAAAAAACATCATACTTAATTTCAGAACACACTAAGGCTTAAATTAGGTTAAAATCAATTTATCATTATATATATATAATATGTTAAGTTTAAAATATAAAATTTGACATAAATTATGCAAATTTCCAACCGCGAGACAATTGTAATGGACTATAATAATAATTTAAAAAAATATGCAGTATAAGAGATAGATAATACAACATAAAGGGAATAACTTCTTATATTAGACTTAACTTAATTGGTCCTGGCAAACTACTAATCTACTGTTAAGATTTTGTTGGTAATAAAAAATTGAGTAACTTATATCAGGTTATGGATTTAAGCATATTTAGCACTATTTGTTTAGAATAAGTAACAAAATCGTATATTATGGATGTTGATTGATTGTGGAGTAGGACAATGGTAGCTAATGAAGTGTATAGTTGCAAAATAGGGTTATGATTAGCATATAAATTTGAAGTTCCCTTTTAAGTTTAAATTATTTAAACAGAATAAATAAAAATGGGAATAATGGTAATTAGAAATGTTGAAGTGGGAAAATGTTTGAAAAAATAAAAAAAGAATATGATGATGACAAAGAGTGGCATGAGAGTGGAAAGAGGCTCCTCTTGGCTAGCACCAAAGTCAATTAACATCATCATTCATTCCCACCTAATGCCTACAAAACCTACCCACTCACTCACATTTCTCTTTCTCTTCCTCACAAATCCTTATACACTTCTACATTCAAATGGGATTGTAATCAACTTCATCAAAAATTTAAAACAAATCTCAATTCTGAATTATATATATGTCATATTTTACCTTCTTATAGCAAAACAACACCCACTTCATAATTAACATGATAATATTTTAATCATAATTTTTTCTTATTATACTATTAAAATGAGTTCTAAATTGGTCCTTTTATTTTGTGAGGGTTAAAGTATCAATTTTAGAATAATTTATCTCTCTCTCTCTCAATCTATATATATATATATATATATCTATATATATATACACACGCTTCTTCGATTTAGAGAAAAGTATTGTTGTGAAGTGAACGAGCGGAGAAAGTAACAAAACGTCAAAATCGAACGTTAATCCCGCTGGTAGTGTCGGAAGCTAAATGTGTCGATTTTGGAGTATAAACAAATAAAAAATGGTTACGAGGTTGGGCTGCACCAATTTCCAGTGGTCATATAAAAAGATTTGTTACTTAGTTATGATGAGATGATTAATTTTAAATAGTAAATTAAGGAATTATCATATTGTAGGTGGTTATTACAGTTTAAATGATAATAATAAATATAAAATAAAATAATAATATATTTAATCATATATTAGTTATATATATATATATATATATATATATATATATATATATATATGTGTGTGTGTGTGTGTACAAATTATTGATCTTATTGAAAGATATGATGAATAGATCAAATGAAATTAGTGCGTAAATTAGAAATATATTTGTTTCAGATTGATTAATTAGCTAGATAAATTGAATCCTACCGATTTTGAATTTGATTTATGGAATTGAATTAAATAATTTTTGCTTATGGATTTGTGTCCTTGGTAAAAATTTATTTTAGACATTAGTTACTTTAGAATTATGATGCTTTCTAATTTTTTTTTTCATTTTATATATTAGTATTTTATTGTGATACGAAATTTAAATTTGATAAATAATGTTAAGCATATATTTTTAATGCAGATAAAGTTTCAGATTAATCAATGATTCAATTGTCCAACTGTTAATCAATTGATTCAGTGTCTTGATCTATTCAACGACTTTATTAACTTTTACAAACTAATTATAAGATTTAAGTAAAATATTTTACAAAATTAAAGACAAAAGTATTATTTTTTTTCGATTTAGTGATCTGATTATTTTCTTAAGAATGATAAATGGAACATTTTTAAATATTATTTGAGTTGTATTTTGTATTTTTTTTTAATCCTTGTTTTTGTTTCTTAATGAAACTTTATCATTTTACATTATTTTATTTTGTAAAACACTACTTTTACTATCTTTTTTTTATCAAATTCAACATAAAAAACACATGCATATGCACAAATGCATGTAAATTTTATAAACACGTATTACTTTATGCAATTAAAGTTACTTAATAATCAATTTATTGGATGTTATTAGTTTAATAAACTGATTAAAACTTTTTACATGAAATAAAATTAATATTTAATTTTCATCTAATAATGATTTTCTCTACGTATAAAAGTAATATTTATAGATTGTTTTAGAGATTTCGTATATCTTTTATAAAAGAAATTCTTGTTCGAAGTGTTAAGATTATTATTAAAGATAAAATTCTCACTTTAGATATTTAATGATATTATCTTCAAAATTGAAAGTCAAGATCATTAGTAATATTAGAACAGCCACATCAATTAAACCCTTCTGCTTGAAAACAAGTGTTAAAAGAAAAAAAAAAGCAAACAGTATTAAAATAAGTTTTATTTCAATTTTTTTATTTTAACATTAACTTGTTTTATTGATGTCCTAATAATGATCTCTTGCTAACTTCATATAATTATCATTCTAAAAGTATATCTATCTATTATTTTTCAATTTTTTTCTAAAAAAACATACCATAGAAGAAACAAATATGGAAAACTAGGTCAAATTCATGTAAAGAAACATAAAACAATTTCCCAAAAGGATCTAAACAATACAAAATATAGAGAGCATATATCTATTATGGAAAAAATCTAAAGCAATAGTAAAAGGTAAGCTACCATGCTAAGATCAATCAAATTTATTGTTCAGTTTTAAAGAAGTAAGTTTATTAACATAATGGTTACCCTTCCTAAAAATATATGAACACTTATTCCATCTTCCTCTAAGAGACTAAGGAACAAGTTGGGTCGAGGTAAAACAAAAGATTCAATAATATTATTATTCATTACTTTGTTAAAAGAATTACTTAATATTTTGACATAATTTATATAGAATTAATGGTCATATGAATGTTAATACCCTGCTGGAACCTGAGATAATTTTTCCTCCAAATCATCCAAATCGAAAAGGTGATAGGGATAAGCCTAATGAGTTTAAAAAGGAAACTTTCAAAAGACTTAATAAAAGATAAAATGACATCAGAGGGTAAAATAGTCAACTCGAAAAAGATTTGTTGAAGTCAAGACCAGACAGACAAGGCATTAGGACATTCAAGAAAGAGATGAGAAATAGACTCCTTCTGAGAGTTATATAAAAAGCACATTGAACATGAAACGACTCCTCTTTTCTTAAACTCAATTTTCGGAGGCAACCTGCAGTATAAAAGTTTACATAAAACCAAAAACTTATAAGAGGAATGGAGGAGGACCAAATAACATTGTCTCATTCACAAGAAATCTCCATAGGAGAGATATAGCTACAAGTAGACTTCTGATTTAAGATGCCAGAATCCCTAAACATCAAATTAGGCACATCTTTCTCTTGAGAGATAATAATGTTCTTCGTATTCAGAACATCAGCAAAATCAACTAAGGAGGAGGGTAAAGACCAAGTGATCCCATTCCAAGCCTCACAAACTTTAGAAGAGAGATTGATCCTTTCAATATAAGGGATACATGTTATTAAGGAGAGATATCTCGAGGAGCACTAAAGATTATTTCAAAAATTTATATTAGCACTAGATCCCACAGTCCAGTAGGTATTTTCAAGCACCACATCATAAAAATCTTTGATACCTGACCATATAGAAGAAGAACGAAAAATAAGAATTTTTTTATACTTAGATATGAGAAACCTAACTTTCATCATAACAAATCAAGGCTTTTGACTGTAAGCAAATTTTCAAAAAAGCTTGAGGAGATAAGTTTTATTCTCAACTAGAAAATTAATAACTTGGAGACCTCATTCAAATTTGGAAAAACAAACTTTAGCCCAATTAATCGTAACAACATTTCTTATAGAATATCGCATGTTCATTCTAACTCGTATCAATTTGTTTGGTAACTCATATCAATTTGTTTGAGCAAACCAATAAAACATACTTAATAGTTTTCCCTTTTCAAGATGTCAACTTAAGTCTTTATTTTATTAATCCAAAATTAAAAATAACAAGATTTGGAAACACCAATAATGGGAACGTCAAAATAAATAAATAAATAAAATGTCTCCAAACTATACTTAAGTATAGAATTAACTCTTCTAGTAAAACTAATAAAATCATCACAAGAGAAATTACTTTAATATAATTTATATGTTGGTGAAAAGAAAAATAATTAAAACTCAAGAACTTCTTCATATTAAACAAAATATCTTCATCTACCTAAAATTAACAAAAATATCATACGAGAAAAAATAGACATACTTTTTGAATTGGCCATTTTTCTTCAATAGACAAAGTTTGAGATGGTGTTTTATTGATTAACCCTTTACTTTATATTCCATCCTTAATTAATTTACCATTATACATTTATTATGAAGTAAAATAAAAGGTTACATTTCTTATTTTTATATGAAAAACTTTAAAAACAGATAAAAATAACAACAAAATATCTGGTGTGCTCCTGTTATAAAACTTTTACAGTATTTTATTTGTAAAAGAACTTAGAATGACATTTCTTACACTGAGGGAGAATGAAAAATGAAATGGTTAGATTTAAATTTATGTACTATGTATTCTCACGCTGTTCGGAATACGTAGGATATAATATTCAGAATACAAGTCATATTTATATTTTTATATCTTCCCTTTTCTTCTCTCTGACTATTAAAACTGATAAAGTAGCAAAAAGTATTGGATTCATTCACATACTCTTGCACAGTTTTCTAACATTCCCCTTTTCTGCTTCTGCAACGAGTTTCAACTAAAATACAAAACCTACCATCATTTCTCCTTCTTTCAACTTCATTTCACACCTACCTTCATCCTCTCTTCATCCTCATCTTCATCCTCATCTTCATCCTCATCCATATCCAATTCCATGGACACAGCTCAGTGGCCACAGGTAATGAATTACATCTAACATATCACCTCATTGCTACCTTTTCTTTCCTTTTTTGCACCTGGTGCAAGTGAAACTACGTGCCCACATATCAATTTATTCATATATCTATCAATTTTCTTTGTCATATATTATACCTTTCGCTTTCCCACTTTTTCCCTTGCTTTTCCCACTTCAAAAGTTCTGATTTAATTTCTTCTCCTACATCTCTTTCTTTAGCCATATATCATACTAATTATGTACACAATTTCCTCCCCCTTCCTACCAAGAGTAAATTAATTAACCTGTTTGGATTGGTATGATATGAAGACTAAACAAAGCTGCATGGTTTGATTAATTAAGTTGTTTGTGCATGATATTGAAGGAGATGGTGGTGAAAGCAGTAGAAGATATAGTAGTGACAAATACATGTCCAAAGGTTGCAGGTGCTGTGGAAAGGAAGCCAAGGCCGCAGAAAGAACAACCTCTTAACTGTCCAAGGTGTCATTCAATTAACACCAAGTTCTGCTACTACAACAACTATAGCCTCACACAGCCTCGCTATTTCTGCAAGACTTGTAGAAGGTATTGGACAGAAGGTGGATCCCTCAGAAACATCCCTGTAGGAGGTGGCTCCAGGAAGAACAAGAGATCTACTTTTTGTTCCACACCTCATAACAATTCACCTGATAAGAAGCTTCCTGATCTGGGAATCACACCTCCATTGTCACACTCTCAAAACCCTAAGAATAATATTCATCAAGGCCAAGATCTCAATCTGGCTTTCCCAGCCACCACCCCAGATTTCAGAAACATCTCTGAATTGGTTCAACAAAACAACAACAATAGCAGCAACAACATGTCAGCTTCGGCTTCTTCTTCATCTTCAACTCCTACTACTACCACCACGCCTACCACTTCTCACCTTTCTGCATTGGAGCTTCTTACTGGGGTCACTTCAACTTCCACTGGCCTGAATTCTTTCATGCCAGCTCCCGTTCCAGCCGATCCAAATTCTGTCTACACTTGTGGCTTTCCTCTGCAAGATTTCAAGCCAACCTTGAACTTCTCTTTAGATGGGATTGGACACGGGTACGCGAGTCTGCATAATGTTCAAAGTGGGAGGCTCTTGTTTCCTTTTGAGGACTTAAAACAGGTTTCCACTACTACCGGCATGGATCAGAAGCAGCAAGGAGATTCAACTGGGTATTGGAGTGGAATGTTTGGCGGAGGATCATGGTAATTAATAAAGAGATTCATAATTATATTTTATTTACTTTCTTCTCTTGCTTTCTATTCTACCAAGTTAATTTTCTTTTGAACTTTTTGGGTTCTAATGAGTTTCCTTCAGATCATGGGGACTTTGGATTTCTTCATAACTGGCTAACAGCTGATAGGATCGATTCTTACATTGCTTTCTTTTCCTCCTCTTCTGTTGATTTCTCGTGTATCTTGCTCCTCCGCTCTTCCAAGACCAAGCTCGATGTGGGATCTTGAAATGAAGCTTATTTTAGCCAGGCTTCAGCAGTACTCGGAAAAGTAAACAAGGGTTACATTACATTAATTTGATTATATGCAATGATAGAAGTGATCAAGAAGATTAACCCCATTTTTTTAGGGTTAACATGTAGCTAGAAAGAGGGGCCGGGTAAATTAAGTGTTGCCCGTTTTCATGTAATTTCTTCCATCATCATCAATTGGTTTGATTGGCTAGCTTACCCTATTGGAAAAATGTATGTACAAGAATATGTTATATTATATAATTGGCATGTTATGTTATGGTTTAGGAATTTCACAATGTAAACATTTGGATGTGAATATCTATGTGGTGGTTGTTTGAATATTTTTTCCTTCTTTCCCTTTTCTTTGTACTGTGCATTGTTGTTTGCATAGCTTCAGGTTTAATTGAAGGTGAGTTGCAGCAAAGTATATTGATGATCATTTCCTCCACATTAAAGAAGTGTTAAGATGAAGCAGAATGTGTACTGTAATTAGCTAGAGGAGAATAAAGGCCAGGTGAGAGAGTTCTGATATCTTCACGTGACATCCCATTAAAGAACTAGTAACATTGATTAACTATAGTCATCATAACTACAAACTATAAAGCTGCTTCAATCAAAACTCCACCTACCGGCCTCCACAATAATATTTAGATCTTTATTTTGGTTTGGAAAAGAGGGTACTTTTTTTGTGATGCAGATGCAGAAAAAGATAGCATGAAAAATGAAAATGTTTTAAAAATTGTGAGGTTGAAGAGTGAGGAATGATTCATTCTGATTTTTTCTCTTTCTCTCTCACAAATTGACACCGTTGATGATTGCTTGCGTCCCACCTCTTCTTCCTTTGTTTGTGTATTCCAATTGAAAGAAGAAAAAAAAGTGACAAGGATCTGACACATGACATACCCTGTTATCTTCTATTTTCCTCTTTCTTTTTCGATGTGGGCCCCGTAAACATTCCCCTAGGCATGTGTGCTAATAAGAATAACTACACACTCTCTCAGTCCCACTTGCTTCATCAATTCATGTACATTCCTACCCAACTTCTCTTCTATATCCATCTTTGTCTTTTTATCTTCAGTCTGCGCTGTAAGCCACTACCACTAATCAAAATCATTAAACAACATTAAACAAAATAATATCCTCTCATTTCTCCCATTTTATTTATAATTTTATATCATTTTATTCAATAATATATATATTGCGTCAAGACAACAGCAGCAAATAAAAAATCTAGTAATGACAAGATGGATGAAAATTTTAATTTGAAAAATCATTTTTAAGAGTATAAATAGAAATCAAAAGGATTATTGAAGGAGAATTTACAAATCAGTTGAAGAAAGAACTTTGATAACTTTAGGAATTGTTATTTCAAAGAGAAAATTTTACAAAATACAACATCTCTCCCCTTCTCTTTTCATGATTTCTTTAATATGTATAAAAGTAATTGTTAATTTAACAAATTTTACAAAATATCTTATTTTTTTTTATTGAGAAATGCTTCTTATTTTTTTAAAATATGATTAGGTACTAAAATAGACGTATTTAGAAATACGGTTAGCTATTAAAATATGTATTTACTATAATATTATTTCGGTCAAGAGATGTTCTTTATGTATATTGTAAATATGGATTGAATTGAGAAAACTCTCTTTTTAAGCTGACTTTATCATGTTTTTGTGTTGATATTGATTTTTGAAACGTTTTTGTCAATTTTTTTTTACGATGTAAAGGTTAAGAATGATATTATTCTTTGTTTTTATGTTAAAATAAAACTTCTTTATCGAGTTGTTGTGATGTGGCTTTTGAAAGATATGTTGTTATTCTTTAACCACTTTTTATTTTTTTTATTAATTAAATCATTATTAAACTTTTTTTTTACTGTTTTAATATTATCTCACAAGCTAACATCTTGATTTTTACTCTTTCACAAGCATGTACGAAAATATAATCTTATACTAGAATCGAGGTTATAGATTGAGAGGTTACAAAAGAAATCGTTTGATATCGTGTTAAAAATGTTATCTTTTATCTAAAATAAACATACAATTCATTTACTTTTTAAGGGAATATGATCGGTATGTAATTGATTTTCAATTTCATCTGCTGAAATGCACAGTATCTTAGAATTTTATGACTCTCACATAAATATAGAAGAGAAATTTACCCAGATTCATATTCTTTAATGATCTATGTTAATCTTCAAATGCTCTTTGATGATCTTTGTTAATCTTGAAATTTTCCCCTTTCTTCCTTCTCTCTTCTTTTTATCCCTTATTCTTTTCTTAATGGTAAAAAAAGAGACCGTACATACACAGGTAAAAATTGACAACCAATTTTTGAAAGTGTATTATTTTTTATATTCTGAAGGGAAAGGAGAGGAATTTATTTTATATTATAATAATATAAAATCCCCACTGACTTTATTAGTAACAACCATCACATTGACCTTTCTTTTATTAAAGTCAGCCCTATAAATTACATGGACCATAATTATAATAATATTTATTTCAAATATTCTTACAATCTCCTACTTAGTCCATGTTATGACTTGAAGATTCAACAACCATAAGAGCGCACTTTTAATTGAAATAATCAAATCATCATCCTTAATAAGAATTAAATCAATCGAATCATGGCGATCCATGTCAATAAACGACATATTTCTTCCATGTATCACAAATCAATTCAATTCTTAAACCATTCATTAAAGAATACTGTAATCTTTGAATTACAACACATATTATATGTTATCACACCAAAACAATGCATGTACATAACATAATGTGGATAACAACCATACATAAGCAGAAACATAACTTTAATTGAATTCACACGTGTCAAACAATACAAGCAAATTATACACATCATGCTAATCATGCTAACAAGGACTTATCAATTATTCCCATGTCTCTCACATGACCAGAAAATATTTTAGGTGACAACCCTTTAGTTAGTGGATTCGCTATCATTTGATTAGTACCAATATGCTCAATTGACACTCTTTGTTTCTGTACTTCATCCTTAACTGACAAGTACTTTAAATCCACGTGTTTTGCACCTTTGGAATACTTGTCATTCTTAGAAAAGAAAACAGCTACAGAATTATCACAATAGATTCTCAGTGGTCTAGCAATGTTGTGAACAACATTAAGCCCTGAGATAAAGTTCCGCAGCCATAATGCATGAACTGTGGCTTCAAAACATGCCACAAATTCAGCCTCCATGGTAGAAGTAGCGATGATAGACTCTTTTGCACTTTTCCGTGAGATTGCTCCTTTAGCCAACATAAAGATATAACCAAATGTTGACTTTCTTGAGTTTATACATCCAGCATAATCTGAATCTGAGTAACCCACAACTTCAAGGTTATCTGCCCTTCTATAAATAAGCATGTGATCCTTGGTGCCTTGTAAATACCTAAGGATTTTCTTTACAGCTTTCCAGTGATCCATTCCGGGATTACTTTGGTAGCGACTTAACATTCCGACTGCAAAACTTATATCTGGTCGAGTGCAAGTCTGAATATACATCAAGCTACCAACCACTGAAGCATAAGGAATAGACTCCATTTCTTTTCGTTCCAAATCATTTTTGGGACATTGCATTTAACTGAATTTATCTTCCTTCTGAATTGGAACTATCCCTGAAGAACAACTTTCCATTCTGAATCTCTCTAACACCTTTTTGATATATCCCTTTTGAGACAATCCCAACACTCCTTGTGATCTTTCACGAAATATCTCTATTCCTATCACACAGGATGCCTCACCCATATCTTTCATCTCAAATTTGT
>Ga0099824_1004987_pt1 | contig 18895 bp, 15 predicted proteins | sample SiratrowhiteBW_FD_76837 | JGI IMG/M metagenome (GOLD analysis project Ga0099824, IMG submission 76837) | Root nodule microbial communities of legume samples collected from California, USA - Siratro white BW | ecosystem: Host-associated > Plants > Roots > Nodule | place: USA: California... | reverse complement strand
TTTTTTTTTTTTTTTTTTTTTTTTTTATTTTTTTTTTTTTTTTTTTTTTTTTTTTTTTTTTTTTTTTTTTTTTTTTTTTTTTTTTTTTTTTATTATTTTATTTTTTTTTTAAATTTTTATATTTATATTTTTTTTTTAATTTTTGATATTTTTTTTTTTTTTTTTTTTTATGGATATGAGTTAGATTTTTTGTTATGTTTGTTGTAATTTTTATTTATTTACTTTGTATCAACTGTATAAATATTATTCTTTGTCAATAATTTGTTAAGATATTTTTTAATATTGATTGAAAAAACTTTTGACCAATAATGACTATTTTTTCTATCAATATTAGTTGGAAAACTTTTCTAGGAGACACTACAAAAAAAAAAAAAAAATTCACTATAAAAATAACCATAATCCATGTTGGTCTAAATAATTATTATCAATATCAATTGAAAATAACATCAGTTAACATTAATTTAGAAAAAAAATAACTTATCAATATCAATTAGGAAAATCTTGAAAAAAATTAATAAAAGATGACATGATTAATATCAACTGAAAATCATTATTAATATTAAAATATTTAAATTATTAAAAACATTTAATATTTAAATATATTTTTATATTTGGTGATACTTGAAATATTTGATTCTAATGAAAGGAATTAAAATGTCATAGTTTTCAATTATTTTATCTACACAAAATATTTTAAAAAATAAATTTTTTTGAAATGAACATAATTTAAATTCAATATATTTAAAAAACAATGAGATTTTCTATTACCAAATAAAAGTTGCTGAGATTTCTCCATTTGAGTTGTTTTCCAAATATTTAAGCTGTTTACTAAAAAAAGCCATTTGAGTTGTTTTCTAAATATTTAAACTCTTTGCTAAAAAAATTGTCTAGGTCAATCAACTTAAATTTTAAAACAGTTTTTTTTCTTAAAAATATCTATTTTGTTGTATTTCTCTGGAGTCCATAGTTGTCTGAGACAAGTTATTTTGCTTTTAAAAGAATAATTCTCAAACTACCCACTAGTACAATAATATATTATTATTATTATTATTATTTTAATAAATAATCACTTTTTAAAATAATTTATTATGTATAATCTAATTTTTTAACTCAAACAATCTTCATTGTCCTAAAATCAAATTTGAGCAAAGTTGCTCAATCAAGATCTGTTCTCATTATAATTGATGATCAAATCAAACAGGGCTAAGTTTGAAAACATGGGGACATAGGGAGAGAGATGCTTTTTTATTTTTCAATTTTTGTTGATGCTTTTGGTTACATTAAATATTTTGAAACTCACTGCAAAAAAATTAATATTTTTATAAAAGTAAAAGCAGAGAATGAGAGGAAGTGAGTTTAGTTTTGGGAAACAGAAAACACTCTGTTTTTAGTTAACAAGGGCATCATATTCACAAACACATGGTGGACCAGTGGGGCCTCAGAGGAGAACAAAACCTTTGATTAACATTGAGCTCTTGCATGCGCTTTTGCGTTGTGCCTTAGCAATAATGTGCCAAACAGGGCCTTTGCTGCACCTCTAAGCTAAGGCAACCCCATGCTTCAATTACTACTACTTTTTCCACGTAGCGAGTAAACAAAGCATGGATCTTAAACCCCTTAGTTTTAATTAACATCCACTCAATAAGACACTTAAAAAGCCAAGATTTTGAAGAATTAAGTCTACAACATCCAAAATCAAAACTAAATTTCAATGCATTGCATCCTATCTATGTATGAGGTTTTACTACAAACAAATGATTACTGTTTTAACTACGAAAGGATGGTTAATTAAGTGTTGTATGATTTATTCTCTACTAACTAATTACTCACATTGTAATGCACTTGATTAAGGTACTCAAGCACATGTAACTAGCTCTCAGGGTCCCAAGCTACTCACTCGAGTATAACCATCATTCTTGAAACCACATCAATACACAATGCATGGTAGTCACAGGAAGTTGTTATATTTATGTCCAAATTGTTTCAGTTAGTACATGGATAAAGATCACCAACTCAATGAATTAAAGAAATACTAATATGTTGAGTGGTTGTAGAGAGATGACATAGATGTGAAGACCAGTTGTTAATTGGAATCTGAGAGTAGTTAGAGTTGTTTCATCTGTTACACTATTTCAAGTGGAATGTACCCTTTAACAATCAATCACTATATAACACCAAAGAATCAAAATTCACAATCTTTCAAGTGTCAACTCTGAACAAGTCCATTGATCAATACATGGGAAAGTTTTGTATTACATTAGTATAATTAAATTTTTGATGGGCAGTTAGGGAATTACAAAGAGTTGAAGGTTGAGGTCTCATAATTATGTTTCCCATTCATTAGCTTCCTTTTCCCAACACAAAAATTCAGGTCCAAGGAACAACCACTTGCTGTGAGAAGCATAGCACTATAAAAGGCAGTTAAACCCACCCACAAATTTTCATTCTTTCCAAGTGATTTGCAGAAAGTGAAGGAGACAAAACAAAACATGAATCCCATTGGTTTGTCTGTTCTCTCCCTCGTTTCTCTAGCCCTTGTCTCCATTGTCATAGCCCAAGAAAGAGCCCCTCATGGGCTTGTCTACGAGAATCCCGAAGCCTTTTCACCCTCTGCATATAGCTTCTTTCATCCCAATGAAAAAAAGCCTGAGAGCAGAGACCCTTGTGCAGCATCAAAATGTTCACCAATGCCTTTAGCAGCTCAGGTTGAAGCCACTGAAATTCACGAGAGCAAAGCTAAAAGACCCGAAGGAGGTAAGAAAAAATTAGGAGCTGGTGGCATAGCTGGCATTGTCGTTGGTGTTGTTTTTGTTGTGGTTTTGGCTATGGGGGTCTACCATGTGAGGGTCACTCGCAGAACCAACATTAGCAGAGCCAAAGACAATGGTGCTGTTCAAGAGGCTTGATATGTTTTGTCTCTATCATAATTACTTTGAAATCTCACCCTAGATTTAGTATAGTGATGTAATGTAATACCTATTCTCAACTTTAATTCCCTTAGTATCTTAATATTAGACTATTACTTATTTGCTTTTATCTTCTTCCCTTTCATTTTGGTTAGCCAATGTATCTACTTTTGTGAATTGTGATATAATGATCAGTTTCCAATTTGGATCTTAACAAACAATCAAGGTCAAATATTTTCATTTTCTTACTAGCTTCTTAGATTATGAGACCTTCAATGTTGGGAACTCATTGTTAACATCCTATTAAGTTTGTAAGAACATCTAAAGGAGTCAAAGCGCACTAAAACAAATTTTCAGTGCTATGAGGATTGTCTTGTCAAAGATGAAGGACATATTTATTGAAAAAATATGGGTGATCTTAATAGCAATGAAGGTGGTGCAGATAGTAGGCTATAAATTAGGGGGACTATTATCTGGGGTCAAGCCCAATAACATCTTATTTAAATTTTCAGACCAATTTTTTTTTTTTATCTTTTATGTTTTTTAAATGGTATCGCTGAGTCAATACGACTTCTTCTTTTATAATTTAAACAAGTAAATTAATTTTATGTGGAAATTTCATAATGTATTGTTGCTTCAGTGCACCAGAGCTCCGGTTAAAATAAAAATCTATACTTATGGATAGTATTCTGGCATAGTGATAAAATACTAATTATACTCTAATAAAGCAGTGTGATAAGATAAATTAAGAGCTTACCTGTTGGAAAAAGAACCAGGGGATTATTTTGTCAAAAACATATAATTGAATTTTAGTTATGTCTTTCTTAACTTTGTGCATTGCACCTAATAACACTTAAAATTAAACTATTTAAAATTAAACTAATAAATATAATTATCTAAAAGTACGTTATATTCACTTAATATTTTATGTTTCAGACAAGAAAAATGATGTGAAAAGATTGACTGGTACAGATTTGCACATACAAAGAGAATTATATTTAGTTTTACTATTTTTAGTTAATGTGTTTAGAAAAAATGAATCTAAGATGTATCATTTTTTTAAGCTAACAAATAATTTATTCTTCTCTAGTTTTTCTTACAAACTCTCACCTAATTTTTTCTTAAATTAAATTCTGTAGATTAATTTTTATTTGGAATAAAAAAAGAACTTTCATAGTCATAAAAATCCGTTATTGAAGTGATGAAAATATTGAATGTTTGAATTTGTCAAATTAAAATCAAACTGATATTAATAAAAGAATTATTATAAGAATTAAATAATAATATATAAATAATACTAAAAGTATAATATAATGATTCTATAATGCTGAAACATAAAGAAACATAATTTTATAAGTATTTAATATTTAAAATAATATAAAAATTAAAGTAAAATATGTTATTTTACTTAAATAAATTTCAATAATACCTATCAATATTTATTATTAATAAATAATTAAAAATTTTAGCTGATTTTTTTTAAATACTAAAACAATGCATTATTAAATATTTTTTTAATTAAATCAATTATCTTATTTATCATTTATTTTACTTTTTCAATGACTTATTTTTTGTACGGATCTTATGATTTATTTAAATCCGTTATTTAATTGATTTATTCATCAGACTGAACAGTGGAGTCTGGTTGTAAGAAAAACAGAATACAGTACAATTTTATTATTCAATCACAAGTGCATGAGTTTGAGTTACTTGTGATTTGTGTAAAACAGTAATTAAACTAAATATCAGTAAAATTATTTTACTATACGAAATATAAGTGAAGTAGATTTATTGTTATATGTGGTGTGTTTTTTCCATGTAAGTTGCTAAAGTCATGGATTTACAAAAGAGAATAGAATAATGTTTTTGACCATTAAAGGTAAAAAGTATTTTTGAGCATGTGACTTCCCTGCTAATGGCCATTGCAGAGCCTTCTTCTCATGTGATCTTTCTATTCTGCAGCTCAACAATTTCACTCAGGGTCCCCACAAACTCCTTCAGTCACCATCATGCAACAGACCACTCCTTTCAATCCAAAAGTCCCATGGTCCTTTCGTTTTAGGATCAAGGATGTTCCTCTCCTTCTTCTGTCACCTTCCTTTCTACTCAACCATCATTTTAACACTTCTCACCATGCACACCTGTTCCCATGTTATTGGACACACCACACCTTCCTTCTCAATTTTATAAACAAGAGTCACACAAAGTTGAAACATTGCATTTGCTAAGTTAGTATCTATCTTAACTATTTAAGCTACACCCTAAGGTTTTACTAGTTTGAGGGCACTTCCCAAGGACACGTGAAACAAGATACAAATTCAAAGTTCTCATTTTGAACCATATATGAATGAGATTGTCTGCACCATTTGTAGTGGCTGCTACCTGAAGATCTTAGGAATAAGCATTTTACATTATGACCCAAAATAAAGAAAAGGGTATTATAAACAAAGTTAAAAAGAAAAACTGAAAACAGCTATTGGGATTAGGTCCTCTGCCACACTAGAAGAGCCTGTACAGCATTGATGAACAGATTCTCTTCCTGTTTGTTTGTCTCCTCTTACTGTTTCTGTTATGCAATGAGTCCTGTAAATGGTGACCTTTTCTTTTTCTTGGGATTATATCTCTCGAATCAGTTCTAGAGCCAACCTGAATTATCATCACATTTTGCCACTTTCTAGTTACTGTACTTGCTTTAGCCTCATCTCTTTCTATGGATCTAAAATTCCACGAGCTTTTCCTGACAAAGATCATGTTTTTGGCTTTTGTAGTTTACCTTCCTGAGAATCACCACTTTATGCTTTTACCATGGTCCACACTCACAACATTGTTCTCCTCTCATTGCACTTTGTAGTATGAACAATACTGTTCTTCTGTTAAAAAACAAAATAAGATTCTGATTTTGCTTTTGCAAAACTGTTTACACTTTGCTGAATCAGTGAATATATTTTCAATTCCTTGCAGGTAATTGAGGATGATTCTGAAAATCAGTTTGGTACACAGATAAATGGGGTTTGGGTAGTTGAAAATACTTTGTTTCACCAGTGCTTGGAAATTACTCTCGGCTCTTAGTCCAGGTTTTGAGATTCGTTGGGAATATTTTGGGATTTGGAACTCCATTTCCCTGCTGTGGGAAATTTATGAGCGTAACAATGTTCAATAGAAAGCAGCAATTCCACCTGTCCAATGAAGACAACCTGTTTAAAGTGTTTTCCAGCTTTTCTTGTGGTCTTTCTTAGCTGGATAGTATACTTATAGTCAACCAAGACCACTGCTTGGATTTTGGGGAAGCTAATTCTATAGACTAGAGTCTCATACTAATCTTCCCTTTTCAATAACTTTTACAGTTATTTCCACTACTTACAGATTTCCTTGGTAAATCTGTAACTTACTCCAGAAGCATGCAAAGTGTAAATTCAACTTTTTTCTCAATTTGACAGCTATATAAACCAGTTTGCTGTGTCTATAATCTATTCCCATTATGGCAGTTCATTACACTCCTTGGTATGTTCACTTTTCACTCGTGAACTTTGTCCCCTGTACTATTTCTGGTTAACTAATCCAATTCCTCTGTCACTTTGGATCTTGGTTTACTTGTGGTATCTCCATTATTTTATGTCAGTTTTTCAGCGGATTTTGACTTATACTTACTCATGTTTCACATTTGTTTTGGCCCCTTGAACATGCGCATACTTTACTGTGTTTTTTGATGAGATTTTTTTTTTTTTTTTTTTTTTTTTATTTTTTTTTTTTTTTTATTTTATTTAATGACTGCATTGTGAAACTGTGTACTGTTGGGCTAGGAAGGTCTCAGAGGCGAGTTTGACGTCTTTGCTTCTCAAATCAAGGAGCAGAAACTGAGAATTCGTAAGGACTTCTTTGGATGATGCATGTTTACAATGCGATTGCTATGGGGGCTAAGCTGCCCCTACTCATACTGATTCAACTTTTATTTCCCAACAGATCAACCTACAAATTATACGGTACCCTTTTCTTGTTTTTGTTTTCATATCATATTCTTGCAAAAGTTTTAGGGGACTTCAGAAAGAAAAAGAGTAATTTATCATGAATTTTGTTCTTAGTTCACTGAAGTCCAAGTGCTGCTTGGTACTTCTATTTGCATGTTATGAATGTAGCTGCTACATATTGACTATTATTGGGAAGGGAGAACACAACAACAAAATTAGAACTTCTAGGCCTAGTGGGTTTGGTAGAGTGATTAGAATTAGACTAATTTGTCAACTTTTCATGAATGCTTCCTTTTTCTCATGGAAGTACAAATTGGCCGTAGTGTCAGATATCATTAGTTTAGGAGGACATAGAATGTGGGAGAGCCAGTGATTCAGGTAGTTGCAGTTACTGAATTATACATTTGATGACTGCAGCTGAGGCTTTGATCACTTTCAAAGGTTCGCTTGGAGGTCCACAGCAATTAGGATGCAGCATTGTGAAATATCCATGTCAAATGCAATGGCCCTGTCTTGACTGCAATAAACTAAAAGATCCAGGTGCTTTTTTCTCAAATTCTCTGTAAGCTCCTTCTCTTGTCTCTCTGAATATTTGAGAGTAGGATTGATTGTCAAAACTGAGTAAAACATTGAGATTCACGTCCTCTTTTGACTAGATATAAAAAATTTCACTTTTCACTTCAAATGTTTTCCTTGGAAAATTCATCTTAATCATAAGAATTGTAAGCAAAGCTCTGACTTGAGAAACAGGTGTAGTAACAGCAAAGATAGATGGGAATAATGACATTCCAACACTTACACCTCTTCCAGAAACACAAGATAGAAAAGCAGGTGGAAGAAGGAATACTGTCATAATTGGCAGCGTTGTTGCTGCCTTAGTTGTAATTGTAATTGTGGTGACTGTCTATATCTGTTTGATGCGTGTTAAAAAATCTCTGAGGCAAACATCTGAGCCTGCTTCTTCTATGCCATCTCCCACTGGTTAGTTCATTTGAGCTTTTTAATGAATTGACATAATTAACTAATCAGTGTTCTGATTCATTTTGCTACAATTACATGGCATTATTTTTGTAGTTGAGATGGGAAGAGTCAACACGCAGCATGTTACTGCTTTCTCTCCACAAAACACAAGGCAGCTAACAATTTTGGAACTGGAACAAGCTACACGAAATTTCAGTCATAATAATATCATTGGTGAAGGTGGATTTGGTGTTGTATACAAGGGCTTGCTTCAAGATGGTTCTATTGTGGCTATAAAAAGGCGTCTATTTGCTCTCACACAAGATTTTGTCATCGAGGTAATATTAATTGAATGTCTTCTTTTTTGTTCTGATATATGTAGGAAACTGGCACTCTTAGCTCCAATATTGCCAAATATGAAGATTTAGAAAGCCTTTACCAAGTATTTTGGTTTCTTTCAATGGATATAGCAGGTGAAACAGATAGCTCATATTCACCACATCCATCTTGTCAAGCTCATAGGCTATTATGAAGATAGCCATCAACAATTACTTGTATATGAATATCTCCCCAACAGCAATGTAGGGAGTCACCTATACGGTAATCTTTTCCCCTCTATATTTACGTGAGATTTTTTGCACCTTGAGTTGTGTATTTTATGTTTCATGCATGTGGTTATGCAATATACAGATAGTGAAGGTTTACCTGTTGGAAGGCTAAACTTGTGGCGAAGGTTGTCTATTGCTTTAGGCGCATCCAAAGGTAAACCAATCTTTTTTTTTTCTTTTGGAGTTCAAAACACTCAATTCAATCTTACTTTGAACAGGAGTGGAACATCTTCACAGTTTGGTTCCTCCTTTGGTTCACACAAACTTTAGAACTAGCAATGTTCTGTTAGATGAAAATTATACTGCCAAGGTTTCTGATTATGGATTCTGCAAATTGCAAACAAAAGTTGATCAGGCAGGCTCGTCTTCAAATGTAGACTGTTTTCTTGACCCAGAGTATGCTGCAACTTACTCTTTGATGGAATCTAAACCGTTTTAACTTTCCTTCTTGACTTAAATTAATGAACTTTTCAATTTCCCATGAACAAAGGTTGAACTTTCCACAAAAGTATTCGGAGAAGAGTGATGTATACAGTTTCGGGGTGTTCTTACTAGAGTTGATCAGTGGCTGTGAAGCACATAAACAAACCATGTTACACCCAGATGAAAACATAGTATTTCAGGTATATCTATACATGCTTAATGCTTCCAAATCTTATTCTTGGATTTTCCAACTCAAGCTAACTTATCCATTAATTAATTTGAAGGCAAGAAACAGTGCTGACTTGGACAAATTTGTTGACATAACACTGGGACACCAAGAAAAGCATGGTGCTAGACAAATATTGATGTTGGCATTGCTATGCGTGGATGTTACTTCTAGAAGACCATCAATGGCGCAAATTGTGCTAGAGCTGGAACGGATTCAAAGAGAAATTGCTCCCATGTATTCTCAATTCAGCGATGAGATTGGTGCCGTGACTCTTGGGAGTGAGCTCTTTCAATAATAAGCCATTTAGAAACCATTTTTGTTGTTGTTGCACAACTTTTGTTATTGTTAGTGACTTATTGTAGGCACGTTGGTCCTGAAACGATATTATTCATTTGTAATTATTACAAACTAAATATAATGTTGAAAACAAAGTTTATTTGCGCATGTTCTCTTCTTTTTTACATTTTTTTTTTATTTTCCTTTGTTACACAGACACGAAAATAAAAAAAAACTACAACAATAACCAAAACAAAGGACAAAAATTATATTAAGTTTTGAATCCAGTATAATGATGGTATTAATAACTTATCAATTACTACTAATAAATGCAGTAATTAAAAACCGAATATTCAATATAACAGTTTCAACAATTTTGCAGCAAAAAAAAAAGTGTAAACGTTATTTTTGGATTTGTGTTTGAGTTGAAAGTCAACGAAGTCACAGAGCAAATAGTCATAGAGCGGGAGTGTTGTTAACACTCAGATCTCAGTTTCTTCCATTTTTCCCTTCACTCTCACAATGCGAATCCTTCTCCTCCTCTCCCTCGCCACTCTCCTCCTCTTCTCCTCCTTCACTCCCACCCTCTGCGCCGCCGCGGACGACGACAATGAAGACCTCAGCTTCCTCGAAGACGAGACCTCCGCGCCGGACCACCACCACCACGACTTCGCCGATGACGCCAATTACGGCGACTTCGACGACTTCGAGGACGACTCCGAGGCCTACAAGCCGCCTGAGGTTGACGAGAAGGACGTCGTCGTTTTGAAGGAGAAGAATTTCAGCGACGTCGTCAAGAACAACCGCTTCGTCATGGTCGAATTTTACGCGCCGTGGTGCGGCCACTGCCAGGCCCTCGCGCCGGAGTACGCCGCCGCCGCCTCCGAGCTCAAGGGCGACGATGTCATTTTGGCGAAGGTGGATGCCACGGAGGAGAATGAATTGGGGCAGCAGTACGATGTGCAGGGTTTCCCCACTGTCTACTTCTTCGTTGATGGCATTCACAAGCCTTATAATGGCCAAAGGACCAAGTAAGTGTCCCTCTTTCTCGCTCTCTCCCTTTACAACTCTTGATTTGATCGGATCTGACTCGTTTTTTGTTTGAACTTGATTGGAATGCAGGGAGGCTATAGTGACGTGGATTAAGAAGAAGATTGGACCTGGTATATACAACTTGACTACATTGGAGGATGCTCAACGTATTTTGACCAATGAAACTAAAGTTGTTTTGGGCTTCCTCAACTCTTTAGTTGTAAGTATTCAGATTTCTTCCTACAATGTTTGATTCTGGTTGATAAATATATAATCACGTTGACTTTACTCAATGTTCAATTATGGTTCTACTTTAGGAGTTAGTTCTGGTCCAGAATTGATTTTGACTTGAAGTAACTTTGGATGAATCTCATTGGATCTAAAAATTTATACTTGCTACTAACATGCTTTGAGAATAAAACGTTCAAATATAAATGACAGCAGTTCGAGTCGATTTGATCTAAAGTTAATTTTGTAAACACTCACCAAATACACATGCAGCTGACTTTTGGAATATTAAGGTCTTCTACAGTTGTTTATTTGATTCTCTGGATTAAATCAAAGCCTTCAGCTGTATAGTTGAATGTATTAAATTGTTGGTTGTTATGTTTCATTTTCCTGCGATGCATAATGTGCAGGGTCCTGAGAGTGAGGAGCTTGCTTCCGCTTCAAGAATTGAGGATGATGTCAATTTTTATCAGACTGTGAATTCTGACGTGGCAAAGCTTTTCCATATTGACCCCGATGTTAAGCGCCCAGCTTTGGTCCTCGTCAAGAAGGAGGAAGAAAAGCTTAAGCACTTTGGTTTGTTTAATTTCTCGTACTTAGTCTTTGTTTCCAACTGCCATGTTTTAACATGACGTATTTTCACTATGTCCAAGCAGATGGCAAATTTGAGAAGTCTGCAATAGCGGACTTTGTCTTTTCCAACAAGCTTCCTTTGGTAACAGTTTTTACAAGAGAAAGTGCCCCAGCAGTCTTCGAAAATCCAATCAAGAAACAGGTAGGTATTTATATACATGCATGTTATTATATTGTAATCTCTTAAGAAAAGTATTCTTGATAGCGTTGCGCTGTGCTTGAAACCACAATTTTAGTTGTTGCTGTTTGCAACCTCAAATGATTCAGAGAAGTTCATCCCAGAATTTCAAGAAGCAGCAAAATCTTTCAAGGGAAAGGTATATTTTTTTCAGGCTACTAATTATTACTGTTATGTCATTCTTTCCCTGGACAAATTTGCTTGTCTTTTATTTCAGAACGATAACAGTGCAAATTGAAATAGAATTCATCTTTTTTTCATGCCAGTTCTGGGGCAGGGCACTCCTTAGTGGGTCATGAGAGTAGATTGGGAGGAAGAATTTCCGAGATATAGTTAAGATGGCATGGGATTTAGTTTCGTGGTGGATGTAATTTTTGTGTGCTAAAGTTAAAAAGTGGATAACTAGGCACGAAGTAGGTTTAAAATCTTACAGGCATGGTAGTTGCTCGAATCTGAAAGCACGTTCTGATTTGATTAGCTTTAGATCAAGACGAGTACAAAAAGAAAGTGCGGTGCAGAATTGTTTCTAAGCTAAACACCTTTTAACCTTCATATCCGTGTTTCTATAAATAGCCATCTCGTTTTAAAATCACCAGAGTATTGGACTTGCCCCTAATGATATCTGAAATTTATTTTTTCATTCTGGTCTTGCTACATTTTACTGATAGCCTCCTCACCCTCATTTTATATACAGGAAATAATAAAATTTACTTTCTATATTGTACTGATAAAAAATTCACATATCGTTCTTTTAGCTCTAGTCCCTAAAGTGTACTTAGATTTTTTTACAAATGATTTAACTTTATTGCTATTATCTGTTGCAGTTGATATTTGTATATGTGGAACTGGATAATGAAGATGTTGGAAAGCCTGTTTCAGAATACTTTGGTATCAGTGGGGATGCTCCAAAAGTAATTATTTCTTCTTTCCTGTTTTAATTTTATTTAAATGATAAGCCATGAAAAGCATGATTAACATATTACATCCTTTAAATCATTGGTATATTTAATTTTAGGTATATTTAATGCTCCAAAAAGTAATTATTCTTCTTCACTGTTTTAATTTTATTTAAATGATGAGCCATGAAAATCATGACATCAACAATTACATCCTTTAAATAATTTGGAGTATATTTAATCAACCAGTGGAATTTTCAATATAGGTACTTGCATACACGGGGAATGATGATGGAAGAAAATTTTTGCTTGATGGAGAGGTGACTGCTGACAGAATTAAGGTACTTTTTGCATAGGTTTCTGTTCAATTGCTAACATGCTAGGAAGTGTGCATGGATGCTTTTATCAATACTTCATTAGGTTTGATAGCAATAATTTTGACTAAATTTCTAATCTCCATTTTTCACAGGCATTTGGGGAAGATTTTCTCGAAGACAAGCTGAAACCATTTTACAAGTCAGATCCAATTCCTGAAAGTGTATGTTATTTTATTTTCCTACAATCAATTATGTCCTATTAATTTAGCTTTTCATTTCTAACGTGTTTCCTAACATGGTAACAGAATGATGGTGATGTGAAAATAGTAGTTGGGAACAATTTGGATGATATTGTCTTGGATGAGTCAAAGGATGTTCTCCTTGAGGTAAAATTTTAGGCCTAAACTTTGAGTTATATTTGCATCTGCACCTTTATCATGTTAATTTAATTTGATGGACTCAGATTTATGCTCCCTGGTGTGGCCATTGCCAAGCACTGGAGCCAATATATGACAAGCTTGCAAAACATCTTCGTAGTATCGAGTCTCTTGTAATAGCCAAGATGGATGGAACAACAAATGAGCACCCCAGGGCCAAGGTAAGCCCAGAGCCCAGGTTTTAATTGCAAGTATTTCTTACATGATATTGTTAATTATCAATAGAAACGTTGTTTAGTGCTAACTCTTGCTAGGTTTTGGGTTTTCAATCCGAATCCAATATTCCTTTAATGAATCCGTCTTTACTGAGTAACGAAAGATATGAGAATTTAATTTTGACTATTGATCTGTTTTCACTTCACAGCCCGATGGATTCCCCACCCTTCTCTTCTTCCCAGCAGGAAACAAGAGTTTTGACCCTGTAAGTGAATATTAAGTCAATTTAGCTATTCTAAATATGCTTATGCATATGCTTTTATCATTGGGTGATTAAATATGTAATTGGTTCATTGCCTTTGCAGATTACTGTTGATACTGATCGTACTGTGGTAGCCTTCTACAAATTCCTCAAGAAACATGCATCAATCCCATTCAAGCTCCAGAAACCAACCTCAACAACTCAATCCGAGAGCTCTGGCGCCAAGGCGAGCTCTGATGCCAAAGAGAGCCAGAGTAGCAATAGTGATGTGAAGGATGAATTATGAAGAGTCAAGTAACATATTTTTATTTATAAATCTATAATTCAGATTGATGATGACGTAGTGACTGAGGGTGAAATATCAGCTACTTCTCACCCTGGCCAATAAAAATAGTGGGGACGGATGGGGGGGGCTTTAGATTCAGAAAGGCCATAATTGCAAGGCAAAATATGTATTACTATTATGTTCAATTTTTACAAATGTGGGCACTTCGGAATTTTTGGGTTGAGACTTCAATAAATTCCCGGCTAAAAATTTTACTTTTTTTTTTTCGCATTCATAATAATAAAGAAGTTGCACGTATCGTAGACCTACTTGATTGCCTCTGGTTTTCTTCTCTGTATCATCAATCTAATATTGTTGAAGGAGAAATTATAAATATACGCATGGAACCTCACAACTCACATCCCTTGTACAAGGCCATGTAGTGCCAGAAGTGAGGAGTATATAAAGTTCATGGGTGTAGTGCAGAGGCTGTGTATAGGCTAATTAACATTATTGATTACTGATAATTGAAAATTAAGTAGCCGGTGGGCCTCGGGAATTTTTTCCTTGAATATTTCTATATGCAATATAAAATATGATATTCTAATAATGATTGGGTTCGCTGTGTTGATGATGTTAAAAACACGTTGGATTATTATTTTAGCTTTGGTAAAGGTGTATTCTCGTGGTGTTCAAAGAAACTATAGTTCAAAGCACAACAGTTAGTATGTGATAATATTGGTTCAGAAGTATATTTGTTCATTTACATATGGAACGAAAACAACCTACGCAGATTCTAGTTGATAAAAGCAATTATTTCCATTTCAAATAATTCTGTTTTGCATAGCAACACTAACCATTTCAAGATGAAGTTAACACAAAGAGAATGTGAAGTCAAATTACTCATAGAACTGAAGATCAAAATGTAAAATATTTTAACAAAAGTCTTCCCAAAGTCAGATTTGAAGTTTTAAGAAATTAATGAAGTGTTTGCAGCTATTGAGGCAAAGATGATATTTGTTGTGACTGTCTAGACTAACTGCAACACATGTATTTTTTATTCAATTTGGTTTTATATTTAATTGTTTGGATTTTTTTAGTTGTTGAAGATATGATAATAATTTACCAATATTTACGTAAAAAAAAATATGAGATATTATGATATGCAGTTACTTTCCAACTTTATTAAATGAATAAATCAATAAAGCATAAATAATTTTCTTCAATTATATTTTATGTCGTTTTCTTTTAATTTATTAAATGTTATTTCAACAACGGGGGCAGGTTAGATAAATGTGGATAAGTGTGTTGTCCATGAATATTCGACAGAAAAGAAGAAAGCAAAAGAGAAAAAGAATATCAAAATAATTTATCTAGTTTGCCACGACTTCAACATTTTAGCGCTAAAAAATTCTCAAACAAAGGGCTTAAGAGAAAAGTTTAAAACAACATCTCAATTAAGTAAGTAATATGTCAATATTGTCTTTCAACAAAATGGCCTTAAACAAAATAGCCTCAATCCTAAATTGAAGATATGATAATAATTTATCAATACTTAAGTATAGAAATATGAAATATTATGATATATATAGTTACTTTCTAGCTCTATTAAATGAGTAAATCAATAAAGTATAAATAATTCTCTCTAATTATATTTTATATCGTCTTCTTTTAATTTACTAAATGGATAAATGTGTTGTCCATGAATGTTCAACAGAGGAGGAGAAAGCAAGGTTTGCCACGATTTCAACATGGTAACACTAAAAAATTCTCGAACAAAGGGCTTAAGAAAAAACTTTAAAACAACATCTCAATTAAGTAAGTAATACGTCAATATTCTCCATGAACAAAATGGAATGTGTTCTCATTGCCAAAATAATAAATAGTACAGAAAAACTCATGACATGCATTTTTAAATTTACAGTTCTAAATTCGTACACAATAACACGTAAAATTGAAACCCCACTATTGTCTCGTAACCTTACAAGCAAAGAGACATTCTGACTCATTTTGAACCTCTAAATTTGCAAAATTTAGCAATACAAACTATGCGAGCTAGAAAACAATTAAGACATGATGAATAAACAAGTTATACAAAAAAAAAATCATACATGTACAAGTTATACAAAAGATAACCCTTTTGTTGTAAACACGCACGACCATAATCAAAGTTGAAGAAGACACACAAAGACAAACACTACTACCATACTCTTAAAAACTAAAAACAACACAAATGATAAGAGTTAAAACTTATATATAAAAGAAGTTTATTATAATAATTTTATTCAACTTTTAGGCATGTTACACTACACTTAATTTTAGCAATTTAATTTTGTATTTTCTTTATTTCAATAAAAACTAATATTGTAAAGAAAAAGTAATCTTTCACAATATATTTATATAAAAATCCAATTAATGAAATAGATATAATTGTAAAATAATATAGTACGAGGAGTCTATATTATTAACACATTCCTATTTATCATTGTATTTTATCCGCAGAGACTGCAACTTCTTTTGGTTTGCATGCAGGCGTTGCCTAGCACAAACTATATGCAAAAGTTTTAAATGTTGACACATCATTCCTACGAAATATTATAAACTTTCATTTATTTAAAATTATGCTACATTTTATTAATGTTCATCAAAGTTATTATTACAGTTAGTTTTAATATACATAAAAATAAACGCTATCTAATCACTTTATTGTCATCATTTATTTATTTAAAAATATTTAACATGAATAGTTTAGATAATAACCAGTTAAATTAATAAAAAACAGGATATTTTATATACAGTTATTAAATAATATAAAAAAACCGAGTCTAGATCTATCCCTTCTTTTAATTTTGCCCCTCAATGGTTTTATATACAAAATTATTTTAATGAAAAATACATTTAAATCAACTTGACGTTTGGGAAATCCGGGGGACGAGGTTTGGTTTTCTTTTGTTTCTTTTATGTAGACACCAATATTAATAAATATTAAGTATTGTTAATATACTACTAGGCATATTTTTCATTCATTAATTCCTTAAAGAGTATTTTCAAATATTTTCATTGGTATTAAATACTATATTTCAGTATGTTGTAAATGTCGTCTATATAAAACTGTGAATCAAATTTGTCTCTTCAACCACTTTTCCATATATCTTAAACTTCCAACGGTCTTCGCAATTCAGATAAACACATTTCTCTCTTCTTTTTATTAACTTTTTCTTAGAAATAATTAATCAATGCCAAATGCCAAATTATTTCCGCTTTCTCTCTTATTCCTCTCTCTTTCACTGCACCGCGCTCTCTCCGACACACCGTCACCGTCTGTCCACGCTCCAAACCCTGCCCCGGCCAGCTCACCGGTAGGTTCACCGTCGGCTTCGCCGGCAAGCTCTCAGTGGGATTTTAGCCACGCCGACGACGATGATAGAGCGGAAAATTCTTCAAGAGGAGGATTGAGTTGGATCAAGAAGGCAGGATTAGGGATCGGAGTAATCGTGGCGACGAGCGTGACGGTATTGGCGGTGATGGTGTACAGGAGGAAGGTGATGCAGAATATACGACGCTCTCAGCAGTATCAATACGCCGTAAGGAGAGAATTTCTCTGAACAAATTCTTCCTATATATGCTTCTTTTATTTCTATCTTCCTAAAACCATCATCATCATTATTTTCATTTTCCACATTTTAATTTCCTCTTGCTGCTACTTGTAACAAAGATTCTCACGTATATTCTTTTTATATTTTTTAAAATTAATCATGTTTCATAATTTTTCTTACGATATTTTATCATAGAAATTGTGACCCGAAGGAAAAAACTACAAAAATATAATATGAATTAGCTATTGTGAAAAAATATTTCTTGTTACATACATATATATGTATATATTAATAAAAAAACTATACAACAAATCTATGTTTTAACTTGACCGCTTATAATTTTTATTCAAGACAGACATATATCTATGTATGTATTTACTAAAATTTAATGGTTATTCGCTTCAATTAACAAATAATTTATTTACATAAATTAAACAACCTTTTTTACTAATAACGTAACTAAAATAAGATGTAAAGGTAGAAATAGAGTCATTTAATATAATTGTGTATGTATAAATTGAAAAATAAAGTAATCGAAAAACTTTAAAAGGAAGGAAATTAATTTGATTTTGGCATGCGATATTTTTTAGGTAACCAATTTTTATATGATAAAGTGATAAATAATACACTAATTAAAGGGCATGAAAGAACTTGAAATAAGTTTTTTGCGTGTAAATTTCACAATTTTTTATCAGATGATAAAGAAAAGTAATATTTTTAATGCATTAAATATTAATTTTATTAAGTCTTTTTTTAAATTTCACACAAGAAAAATAAGTTTTGTGTGTTAAATTTTCGATTTTATTTTATCAGGTTAGAAAATCATTTTCCTAAAGAATATTTAAAAAAAAACAAAAAAAATGTTGGAAAGGGAAAAGATAAACTAATAGAGGGCCAATATCAATTGCTAAAGGGGCAGATTCTCTGATATGGGCTTAGCCGTCATACATTTGACAAATTCTTCCTCCACCCCCGTATCCTCTTCCTGCACCCCCATATAATTTTTTTATTCCATAACTGCCCTTCATGAAATTACATAAATACCCCTATCTTAATAAAATCCCTCCCCTTCCCAACCGGATCACCAGGCCATCCGGTTTACAGTTTTTTGAAATTGTGAACCGGATGGGGGGTGCATCCGGTTCTCATTTTAAAAAAAAAAATACAAACCAGACTATCTCATCCGGTTCTCAACCCAGCAGATCGAAAAATCCTCAAATTCGCCGTCGACAGCCTCCCAAATCCCAAATCAGTTACTCTAATCATCAATATCACCTACTAATTGCTAATAAACATCGTCCAAAGCTCTCCCCGTTGTGCTAGTGAGCCAAATACTTCCTTCAGCCTTTTCATTAGCTAGCCATCCAGTTAAGAGAACCTTCGTCCGGTTTAGGTAAGCCATTTTCGTTCCTTTGTTATTCAAAATCTTTCAATTAATCCTTCATAGAAGCATTAGGTAACCAATTTGTGATGTTTATTAGCAATTAGTAGGTAATATTGATGATTAGAGTAGTTGATTTGGGATTTG
>Ga0099824_1004983_pt1 | contig 18897 bp, 12 predicted proteins | sample SiratrowhiteBW_FD_76837 | JGI IMG/M metagenome (GOLD analysis project Ga0099824, IMG submission 76837) | Root nodule microbial communities of legume samples collected from California, USA - Siratro white BW | ecosystem: Host-associated > Plants > Roots > Nodule | place: USA: California... | reverse complement strand
TTTTTTTTTTTTTTTTTTTTTTTTTTTTTTTTTTTTTTTTTGTTTTTTTTTTTTTTTTTTTTTTTTTTTTTTTTTTTTTTTTTTTTTTTTTTTTTTTTTTTTTTTTTTTTTTTTTTTTAAGCCAATGGTTGTTTTCTTGTTTTTCCAACTACATATGTCAATTTGCAATTGCATAACGGCTAGTGTAATTGAAAAGGTTTTCAAAAAACAAAAGTATTATTATATCATAACTTTTTGGGTGAAGGCCGTTTCAGAAAGGTTGCACGTTATAGAGTTTGGTTTTATGATTTTAGAATTTAAGAAATTAATTTAAACCGGTTTTGACCAGAATAAGTCATACTTTTTATATTAAATTCAATAAATTCTGATAGTCTTATTTATCGTATTGGCTAAAATTATAATTCAGTAACTTAGGTTCCTATAATAATTTAATTTAATCTTAAAGTTTCTTAATGTTGCCCGAATAAATCAAACCATAACCAAAAAAAGCACTGTTATTTTTTAAGAACCGATATGATTTTAATGTTGTGCAAATAGTTTGATCATATAAAAATAAAAATAAAAATCAGTTTAAAAACAAAAATTTGCAACCAAAGAGCTTAAAATAGGAAGAGTTGAAGATTGAACATAATTAGAAACGTTACAAAACCAAATGGTTTAGAAGTTGAAAGAGAGATAGAGAGCAACAGAGTTCTATGATTTCGGAAGTGAGAAACCCGAAAATAGAATTGTAGGATGGACTTGGTCTCCCACCATAAATCCTTCTTTCTTTCAAACATTCTATACTTTTCAGAAATCTCATATTGTGGATCAAAAGTCATTCTTTTTCTTTCATTGTAGATGTAATTAACATGTTTAGCATGTGGTGACATTTCTCTTCATGAATCATGATCAAGCTATTTCTCCATTAAAATGGATAATAGGTTAGATTTTGTTAATTTTCCCATAAAATTTCTTACAGTATAGGTGTAGTCTTAAGTCATAGGAATCTAGAACAATGTCATCTATGAATAGACAAACTTCGAAGAAATCAGCACGAGGATTAGGATCTGGTGGTTCTCAAGGAGGAAATAGCTCTGGTGGACCAACTGTTAAGTTTGCGAGAAGAACTTCAAGTGGAAGATACGTGAGTTTGTCAAAAGATGACATTGACATGAACACAAACTTATCAGGAGACTATATGAACTACACTGTTCATATACCTCCCACCCCCGACAATCAACCCATGGACACATCTGTTGCAATGAAAGCTGAAGAACAATATGTTTCTAATTCTTTATTCACTGGGGGATTCAACAGCGTAACCAGAGCACATCTTATGGATAAGGTTATTGATTCTGAAGTAACTCATCCTCAAATGGCAGGCTCCAAAGGTTCTGCATGTTCAATTTGTGATGGCAGGGTCATGAGGGATGAGAGGGGACATGATATCACTCCATGTGAGTGTAGGTACGTACATGAAATTGACGATTAATTATTACGATCATTCATGCATGCATGCACGTATTACTTTTTGACATACTACTTTTTTGAGCAATTAAGAGATACTAATAATAATAACTCAAAATCAGGTTCAAGATTTGTAGAGATTGCTTTATAGATGCACAAAAAGAGTCTGGTTTGTGTCCTGGCTGCAAGGAGCCATATAAAGTGGGGGAGTATGAGGAAGACCTCCACGATTATCCTACCAATGGGGCATTGCCATTACCAGCACCAAATGGTTCCAAACGTAATGCAAACAACATGTCAGTTATGAAGAGAAACCAAAACGGAGAATTCGACCATAACAAGTGGTTGTTTGAGACACAAGGTACCTATGGAGTTGGTAATGCTTATTGGCCCCAAGATGAGTTCGATGAAGATGGTGACGAAGCAGTGAAGGCAGGAATGCTTGATCATGAGAAGCCATGGAAGCCTTTGAGTCGGATAACGCCAATTCCATCAGGCATCATTAGTCCTTACAGGTTAATTAGATCGATTTGTAGTAATTCCCACAATTTGTGGTTATATATAATAATTGCATGACAAAATTCATGGCTCTCTAATCTCTATCATTTTTATTGTATGTGCATCTACCTACAGGTTGATTATTGCTATTCGATTAGTAGTTTTGGTGTTCTTTTTACACTGGAGAGTGACACATCCAAATAATGATGCAATATGGTTGTGGCTCATGTCAATTACTTGTGAGATATGGTTTGGCTTTTCGTGGATTTTAGATCAAGTTCCCAAGCTTTGCCCGGTGAATCGTTCCACTGATCTTGATGTTCTTTATGACAAGTTTGATAGTCCATCCCCATCAAATCCCACAGGGCGATCTGATTTACCTGGTTTGGACCTCTTTGTGTCCACTGCAGATCCTGAGAAGGAGCCACCTCTTACCACTGCTAATACCATTCTTTCCATATTAGCAGTTGATTACCCTGTTGAGAAGCTTGCATGTTACATTTCTGATGACGGAGGTGCTCTCTTGACTTTTGAAGCCATGGCTGAGGCTGCTAGTTTTGCTGATTTATGGGTTCCCTTTTGTCGAAAACACAAAATTGAGCCACGAAATCCAGATAGTTACTTTAGCTTGAAAGTTGATCCCACCAAGAACAAAAGTAGAACAGATTTTGTGAAGGATAGAAGGAGGGTGAAGAGAGAGTATGACGAGTTCAAGGTACGCATAAATGGGCTTCCAGATTCTATCAGGAGAAGATCTGATGCCTTTAATGCGAGAGAAGAGATGAAGATGATGAAACATATGAAAGAAAGTGGCGCTGACCCCACTGAGACTGTCAAAGTGTTGAAGGCCACATGGATGGCTGATGGCACCCACTGGCCTGGTACTTGGGCAAGTCCTTCTAGTGAACATTCTAAAGGTGATCATGCTGGAATTCTTCAGGTACCATACCTACCCACCTCATTTAATTTTGATACACTTTGCATATAGTTTAGCTTAATTTGCACACATGTGATATAGGTGATGTTAAAGCCACCAAGTCCAGATCCACTGTTGGGAAGTGCAGATGACAAGATTATAGATTTCACAGAAGTAGATACGAGGTTGCCAATGTTTGTATATGTTTCTCGAGAGAAACGACCTGGTTATGACCACAACAAGAAAGCTGGTGCCATGAATGCATTGGTTCGAGCTTCTGCAATTTTGTCTAACGGACCATTCATTCTCAACCTTGACTGTGACCATTACATCTTCAATTGCAAGGCAGTGCGGGAAGGTATGTGCTTCATGATGGATAGAGGCGGCGAGGACATATGCTACATTCAGTTCCCTCAGAGATTTGAAGGCATTGACCCCTCAGATCGTTATGCCAATCACAACACTGTCTTCTTTGACGGAAACATGCGAGCCCTTGATGGTGTTCAAGGTCCGGTGTATGTGGGAACCGGATGCATGTTCAGGAGGTTTGCTTTATACGGATTTGATCCTCCAATGGTGGACAAGGTGGACGAAAAGAAAGATGGTAAGAAGAATGAAGACTCTGAAACACCAGCCTTGGATGCTAGCGAGTTTGATCCAAATCTTGATGTCAACTTATTGCCTAAGCGCTTTGGTAATTCAACCATGTTGTCTGAGAGCATACCTGTTGCAGAGTTCCAAGGTCGTCCTTTGGCAGATCATCCTGCCATCAAGTATGGACGTCCACCTGGTGTTCTTAGGGCTCCTCGCGAACCGCTTGATGCAACTACTGTAGCTGAAGCTGTATCTGTCATTTCTTGCTGGTTCGTAACATATTTCTCATTCTCACCTATTTTCTCATACAAGCTTTGTTTCTACTTTCTCAAACAAACATTATTTCTACTTTCTCATACGTATGAAGCTCTGCGTAGCATGACATTTGATCATTGTAATTGTATGAACAGGTATGAGGACAAGACAGAATGGGGAGATAGAGTGGGGTGGATTTACGGGTCTGTGACAGAAGATGTGGTGACAGGGTACCGCATGCACAATCGTGGATGGCGTTCAGTGTACTGCATAACAAAACGAGATGCATTTCGCGGATCAGCACCGATTAACCTCACTGATCGACTGCACCAGGTATTGAGATGGGCCACAGGCTCTGTGGAAATATTCTTCTCCAAGAACAACGCTTTCCTTGCCAGTAGGAAACTCAAGTTTCTCCAACGTCTAGCGTACCTCAACGTTGGCATCTACCCCTTCACCTCCATCTTCCTCGTCGTGTATTGCTTCCTCCCCGCACTCTCTCTATTCTCAGGATTCTTCATCGTCCAAACTCTCAGCATCGCCTTCTTAATCTACCTGCTCCTCATCACCGTATGTTTGGTGGCATTGGCCATTCTTGAGGTTAAATGGTCCGGTGTAGAGTTAGAGCAATGGTGGAGAAACGAACAATTTTGGCTCATTTCTGGAACCAGTGCTCACTTGGCTGCTGTGGTTCAAGGGCTCCTTAAGGTGGTGGCAGGGATTGAGATTTCCTTCACTTTGACGACCAAGTCAGGAGGGGAAGATGACGATGACATATACGCGGATTTGTACATAGTGAAGTGGAGCTCCTTGATGGTTCCACCCATTGTGATTGCTATGATGAACATCATTGGCATTGCAGTGTCATTTTCTAGAACCATTTATAGTGCAAACCCACAATGGAGCAAGTTTATTGGTGGTGCATTCTTCAGTTTCTGGGTGCTTGCTCATTTGTACCCTTTTGCAAAAGGGTTGATGGGGAGGAGAGGAAAGACCCCCACCATCGTGTTTGTGTGGTCTGGTCTCATTGCAATCACACTTTCTTTACTTTGGGTTGCCATTAATCCTCCCCAAGGTTCTGATGGACAAGGTATTGGAGGAGACTTTCAATTTCCATGAAAAAGGCACGTATGCCTCATGCATGTTAATATTGCATGCATGCAAGCATTGGTGGGTGGGCGAGTATGCATGTTTCTGGTTTCTCTTATCATATGTAACAGTCATCATGCATCTCTGTAAAACCTACAATTCACATCTCTTTACGTACATAAATAGGAAAAGAAAATTAGCTATAGAGTTATTTGAAAAAGGTTATAGTCATGTATATGAGAAAAACCAATAGTTTTGATTCATCTTCATGTAATTCATAATCTGACTTATTGCCTTTTAGATTAGATTTTCTTACATTTATTTGACATAACAATTTAAAAGCTATTCTTTTCACTTGAAACATGTATATGAAAAATAAAAAAATTGTAATGTAATATTCTTAGATTCAAAAATAGCTCATTCGGGAAAGTGTTATATCCATGTGTAAGCACCACATAATATATTTGTTCAGATATAGATGTCTAAGAAAGTTAATTATGTCCATTTTATTATCAAAATAGTGTTTTATATTGTACCTTTGTTTTGCAATACTTATAGGGTGATACTTGTTGTTAATAACACATTTAATACCAGTCTTTTTCTTAATATGTTACTTATCTTTGCATATATCTTTTGAAATGAATCTTTGAAATTGATTATGAATCTGCTTAAGTGGATGGTTTGGTAAGAATACTTGTGTTATAAAATAAGATAAAATTTATCTGTCTGTGTATTTTTGTAAATATGATAAAACTTGAAATTGTCCATGATCTCTTATGCCATGTTGATGTGGTCAAACCTTTATTTATTTTCGTTATCAAGCAAACATATAAAAACTATTCAAATTAAATCAAATTACATATTACATTACATTAATTATTAATTTAGTTTTTTTAATTACTGTATTACAAATTTATTTGACTTTTTATATGATTATTTTGTTGTGAATTTATGATTTTAGAGTATTTAATAACAACTAATATGCAGTATTTTCTTTTAATTTATTTATTATTAATGTTTTTAAGTTGAATAGTTTTTCAACAAATAATACTTTGAATTGTGTAATTAATTTTAGTTAAATCAATTTGGAAGGGTTTTGCTGTATGATTGAACTAAATTGTACCAATAACATTCTAGTTGCTCATATGCAATCTTAACATGTAATTTGGTGACATTTGATTCACCACCACCAAGTTTTTTCACTTGATTGTTTGTAGTCTTCCATCCAAAGGTTATTTTCCACGATAACATGTGCATGAATTTGTGATGAAATAATTATTCACAGTTTTATAACCATCAATTGTTATTTTTTAAAGATTTGAAGCACTTATAAACATAAATATAACTACTAATAAAATCCCATTTTTGTTTTTGCTCCTACCATGTGTAAAATATAAAAATCTCATCACAATTTGTAAATAGTGGAGAAAATACTTGAGTTTTAATTAAAAAAATTCTATAAGTGGTTGCTTTTAATCAGCAAGCAAAACATTAAACAACAACATTTATAAAGAATTACACGTCTTGTGGTTTGAAAAGACAATTTTTTTGCTAAGACTAATTAATGAGTATTTTGTGAGTGTATTACTTTAATGTAAAAATGAGAGGTAAAATTTATAACTTGATGAAAAAAAAAAGTTGTTTAATGAAATTTCAAAAGTTTCAAACTCTTATTGAAAATTATTCTTGTATATATTGAAATTATCATTATTGTATTTGTTGAGAATATTTATTAGAAATCTCAAATTGATTATAGATATGAAATTATAATATTTATATATATATATATATATATATATATATATATAAACAGTCCCAAGCTTCACTTTACCAAATTGATTTTGTGATTAAATTAAATTTAAAATTTAATTTTCATATGAGATTATAATTTATTAATTTGTATTTTAATGATGTTTGCTAAATCTATTATGTCACATGTTATGGAAATTTTCCCTCTACCACACTCAAGATATTGTTGTGTGTATATATATCTTGTAGTATTTTGTGTATTTAATTTATAACTTTGATTCACTTTTATTGAATTTTGATACTCAATAAATATGAGCAATGAAAGTTGAAATTATCCTATAAAAATTTATATAGATTAAAAGGATAACGGTGGAAGAAGTTGTGGGTAATTCCAAGATATATTATCTAAGAAACATAATTCTAAACACCTCAAATGATGCATGTATCAGTGCTCTATTTTGTGCTATTAATATTTCGTTTACAATATAATAAATTTCTTGCTACTTAAGCAACTAGCACTAGCAAAGTAAACAATTCACTTTTATATTTATATACATCAATGCTCAGAACAGTTACTTAGATACATTTTCTTTACTCTCTTCTAAAAAACGAGTTAGAAAATTTTGATGTGGATCTTTTACATATGAAAAGATATTCGTTTTTTAAAGGAAATTTTGTGTGCATTTGAGGTTAAGACACTAATTTAATAAAAATATGATATAATCTGATACAAAATAGAAAAGTGTGAGGCAAAATTCCCAAAGGAGGCATGTTAGACTAAGTTTGTAATACAACGATAGAATCTGGAAAAACAAATGTTGAGGATGTCACTTTAAAAGTAATAAATAAAGTTCTTGTTTTAGAAGGATGGGGAATGATTATCTTAGTTTTGGTTAATAAAACATATTTAAAATGAAATAAAAGAATAATAAATTTCAGTGTGAGATTATTTATTCTCATGATATTTTTTTTAAGAGAATTGCTTTCCAACAACCACTGCGTATGCAAAAAAAAAAAAAAAAAAAAAAAAGGGGTTTTAAAAAAATAATTAAGTAAAAAAAAAAAAAAGTAAAAAAAAAAAAAAAAAAAAAAAAAAAGAGAGTATTAAATAGAATATGATTGATTGAAATAAAGGTTGGTAAACAATGGAAAGTAGGATTATTGGGCCCATTACATGTTTGGCCCGCTATCAAACCAACTTCTTAGGGTTAAAAAGAGCAATTGAATAACACATTTTCAATTCTCATTGTTAATTTTAAAACCTCTTCATTCCCCTCATCACAGGAGAAAACAATTATTCTCATCTCAGTGAAAGTATAATATTTAATAAATAACTTCTACTTTATACATTTCAATATTTTATATTTGTTAACTATAAATATTAGTATAGAAATGCTGTTCCCTGTGAATTTAGACTTCATGAAGTAAGGATTCAAATACTAAATACCAATATACAAGAGTTGAGTATACATAAAAAAAAGTTGCAGCCATAAGATAAGAACTTTCAAATGTGGATATCAAATAATAGTAATTTTAAACTCATATAATAATATACAATACAAAATAGTAATTATTATTTTGAAAAGGTCTGGAAAAGTGCAAAGGTTTTGTCTGGATTATCTTTAATAAAAAAGTATGCTTGGAATCAAAGTATCTATTTCTTCCTCCATTGGTGGCTTTTTTCTCCCTCAACACCCATAATGATACTCAGAAAATGCTTAATTGTTTACTCTGAGTTGCAATGGAAAAAAAAAGTGGAAGATCTTCATCTTCTTAACTAGATTTGAGTTAGAGAAATTGTGCATTTTTATTTCTTATCTTTCTTCCTCCACTGTGTTGTATTGGTAGTCACATTCACTTAACTAAATTTGAGTTTGAGAAAGTCCGCATTTTCCATTACTAATATATAAAAAATTAATCTGGGGTAGGACATACCAAGCACCACCACTACAAATTGAAGAAATTTATACATAATTATAAAAAAACTCAACTAAAAATACATTTTTTAAAGAACTGTATACCATTAATCAAATAAAAAAAATAGATTCTTCATTCCTTCATTCCATCTGTTCATAACAGAGAACTCTAAGTTTAGGGATATGTCCAAAAACCAAAGCCCAGAGCAAATTGAATTGGCATGTGAAGGGGAAGCATAGTAGCATGGTGCCAAGCCAATTTTCAAGATTTGCGTAAGATTTTTCCTTTTCACATAAGTAGGACAGTTTGGTGAGCAGACATGACATCAGAGGAAGCCTAAATTTGGTGCATGGCTTAGCTCCCTCTGTTATGTTGGATTGAGGTTGACCCTTCTCTTTCCCCTCTCTCTCTCTCTCTCTCTCAGACTTTACTTTACCTTTCTTCCTTACTCATTACAATTTTCTTTCTACCACTCTCATACATAGCTATTCATTTCACATTTGCTTTCCCTTTACTGTTTCTCTCTCTCCCTCTGCTTTCCTTCATTACAAACCAAGCTTCCTTTCCAGCTTGCTCTGGTCCTGCCCTCAGACACAACACCCACCAACCCTTTTACTGCATTTACTCTTTCTCCTCTCTAAAATTAGTACCAAGAGTCACCCACTCTCTCTCACTCTCTATTTTTCCTATCAAAATAAGATTTTTGTCTGCCATTCACTTCCAGTTTCTCTTCTTAATATCCCACCACTGAGTCTTTTTTCTGTTCAACTATGGCCCCACTTGTTGCCTATTAGTGTGCCACTTCATCTTTTGCTGCATCTGGATTCTGCTGTAGGGTATGTGTGTTGCTCAGCCTCAGGCATTTTTTGCTCATTGAGTCTCTTGTCGGTTCAAAATGAGGTGTGAAACCTGTTGCTTCTTTGGGTAGAGGATTCAGGACTCTAGCTACCTTGGATCACTAAAAGGTAAATGCTTTGTCTTTCTTAACCACTTTTTGGATAATATACATTTCACTTTCTCTTTTGTTTGCTTGGATCATAAGTGATGCTTTCTTGGTTTCCTTTTCTTTTAATTAGAATTTGTGTTGAGAATCATCGTTCAACCGGTTATTTTGTTTTCCAAATGAACTGTGAAATCACTCAGTATGTGTTTCTAATATTGGTTTTGAAACTGCTGAATTATGTATGCTTCTTGTGATAATTTGATTCTGTTTTTCTTTTTTTTGTATGCCGTTGCCAATAAATAAAGCCTGAGATGAGTTTGCGATCGTCAAATTTAGCTTACAGGAAACTTTGTAGTCAGAGATTATCTCAAATCGTGATAAAGATGCTGTTAGTGATTTGTTGAAACTCTGGCTTTTTGTTTATGGCATTGTTTCAAGACCTGAAATGTTGGTTGTAAATTGGACTGTTCAGATGTGTGTTTCAAAGCCTTGAGGAAGGGGAATGGAGTACTTAACTTGAATCCTGTACTTGGGTGGGAATGTCTTAGTTCTACCAGCTGAAGAACTTGTGGGGACGCTACTGATTGACTTGGTGCAACCAGTTATGTCATCCAACAGTTCTTTGAAAGGGGAATTGACAAAGAAGACACCATTTTTGGGGTTGAGACGATGGGTTTTGATTGGGGTAGGTGTTGGTGCATTTATAGTGCTTATTCTTTGTATACTATCGATATGGGTGATGTTTCGGAGAAAGTCTAGGAGATCATTGGACAAGTATTCTATATCCCAAATACCAAATATCTCCAAAGATATCGATGTTGACAAGGTTGGGGTGCTGAGTTCTCATGTCCAACCAGAAAATGTGCTTACGCCTGTTCATAACAAGATGAGTGATGAGAATTCAGATGTATCAGTTCATTTGGGGAACAGAAAATCTGGAGATCCTGATAATATCAGTCAGTGCAGCTCAATTTATCATCATGAGAGAGGATTTAGTTCAATGTCTGCAGAAGAAGGAAGCTCTGGGAATGTTAAGAAACAATCTACATTGTCACATGGAGGGTTGGCCACTGCCTCTCCCTTAGTTGGCTTGCCAGAATTTTCTCATCTTGGGTGGGGCCACTGGTTTACACTTAGAGATCTGGAAATGGCGACCAAAAGATTCTCAAAGGAGAACATTATTGGTGAGGGTGGATATGGAGTTGTTTACAAGGGAAGACTGATTAATGGAATTGAGGTGGCAGTGAAGAAGCTTCTTAATAACTTGTAAGGATATTCATTGATCATTGATGTGATCTTTAATTTTTTTCTGACACTGCATGTACTTGTTGTGTAATTGATTTCTACATTGAATTCGTAGGGGACAAGCTGAGAAAGAATTCAGGGTCGAAGTGGAGGCCATAGGACATGTTAGACATAAGCATCTTGTACGCCTTCTTGGATATTGTGTAGAGGGAGTTCATAGGTAACTTTTTTTTTCTTGGTTTTGTGATACTTATGTTCTCCCTGGTCCAAACTTTGAACAGAAGCTTTTCTCCATGTTAAGTCTCTCTGTGTTATAATGAATGTACTTCCCAATTAATATTCAGGCTGCTTGTGTATGAATATGTCAACAATGGTAACTTAGAACAATGGTTACATGGAGACATGCACCAGCATGGGACACTTACTTGGGAGGCCCGCTTGAAAGTTGTACTTGGCACAGCCAAAGCGTAAGTTTAGTGTGTAATTTTAGAAACCATTTTACAATTTTAAAGTGCTGTGTTCCTTGAATTAATGCTATTACTATTTGTATTTTGATCATGACAAAATATATTTAATGGTCTGTTTTTCTGTTTCTTGATAATATTATGCTATTGACTTTATATTTTCATATAGTTTGCAGCATATTGAAATATCTAAGCCCATTAGGTGTTTAGATTAAACAACCATTAAGAGCTCTCTGATCATGGGACCACTTAGTAAACTCTCTAATCTTTGGCTATATTTGGATATCTATTGATGGTTGGAATGAGATGAAATACCGTTGCATTGTTGGAATATTTTATGAGGAAATGAAATTGAATTAGAAAAACCGGTTCCACACTTTCACGTTGTGGGGAAGTTAAGGAGCAGTTTTGGATGGAATGGATTCCATTCCTTCAATTAGTTCAAACATGTGGATATGTGACAGTGTAGTTTTAATATTTCACTTACTTACAAGTTTATGTTTGTGGAAGTTTCAACAATGGACCTTGTCATGCTGATAAACCCCTGTTATACTGTCACTGGTGGCAGGCTTGCTTATTTACATGAAGCAATAGAACCAAAAGTTATTCATCGGGATATAAAGTCTAGCAACATATTGATTGATGATGAATTCAATGCAAAGGTTTCTGATTTTGGCTTGGCCAAACTTCTGGATTCAGGAGAAAGTCACATAACAACAAGAGTAATGGGAACCTTTGGGTATACAGAAAAATTCATCATCCCTTATTTAATACTTAAAGCATTTATTATACTATTGAAACTCACTTCTGTTGTGGATTACAGTTATGTGGCACCAGAATATGCTAACAGTGGCTTGTTAAACGAGAAGAGTGACATTTACAGCTTTGGTGTCCTCTTGCTAGAAGCAGTTACTGGAAGGGACCCTGTAGACTATGCACGTCCTGCCAATGAGGTGCCTAATCCTTGTGACTTCTGCAGCTTACTAGTTCTAACCATGCTTTCAAATGGAAGTGATCCTTAATGGTGATTAGATATTGTTTGTGCTCATTATGACAGGTTAATCTAGTTGAATGGCTCAAAATGATGGTAGGGACAAGGAGGGCTGAAGAAGTAGTGGACTCAAACCTTGAAGTTAAACCACCTCTGCGTGCTTTGAAGCGCACTCTTTTGGTTGCACTTAGGTGTATTGATCCTGATGCTGACAAGAGGCCCAAAATGAGTCAAGTTGTGAGGATGCTTGAAGCTGATGAATATCCATACCGAGAGGTTCCCTTCGATACTTTGTCATTTCATCTAAGTTCTGTTGTTTAGTTGATGTTGAGTTGAGTCTCACAGTGCTTTTTTCTCACATTTTTGCAACCTTTTGACCTTGTGTGCATCCTTACATTACTTCCTTCATACATGTGTTAATATTTATGATTCTTGTAAATTTAAAATCTTTTTAAAAGGTCTTTATCATCATGTAGTTATGATTATGATCACTCTAGGAAAACATGTAATGTGACATATTTAGATGCACGTTTCATCATCAATAAATGGTGATAAGGACTTTATCAAAAATGGGCATTTTCGCAAGGACTAAATAAAAACACATAAAACCCAAAATTTGTTTGATGTTCTTCAGCATACATACTTCCTCATCAAGTTGTACTTCTCATTAGCTCAAAGTCAAGAAAAGAAAGCATGATTGACATGCCTTAAGTTGGGAATATACCATTCTACATACTTGGCATTCTGATGCATTGTAGTATTAAGAGCCAGGTCCTCTTTTTAGTGCAAGTTTTTTGGTGCTTATATACTTGAATATTGAAGTATATGTATGTTGACAAAACTTCAAAACGTAAGATTGATATAATCACTTTCAGGATAGAAGAAAAAGAAAGAGTGGCACTGTCAGCGTGGAAATTGAAACTGTGAAGGATATTTCGGGTTCATCTGATGCTGATAATATGGGGCATGCTGAAACAACTCAAGGATAGGAATTGAAAGCGCCATCACTTAGCTTGCATGCACAATTCCCGTTGTACACGTTATAGTAACTTATCTATACCACATATCTGCAACTATGTGGCCCTTAGAAAATTTTGATGCATCTGAGAATAGAATCAGATCAGAGAGAGGGTGTTTGGATAATGAAGGTTTTGTTTTTTGTTGGAATTGAATGTTGGCATTGAAGATATGATACACTAGCCTTGCAAAGAGGATTGAATGAATATAGGTGGTGAGTGTTAGTGTTGTACAGATGTATGTGGGGCCTGTCTTCTTACATCATTGTTCATTTACATTTATTTTAATTCCTTTGACATGGTCGCATGCTGGAGAGTGGCTATAGTGTAAAAAAAAAACCGAATATTTGGCCTCATTTTCCTTGTCACTTTGCTTTTAGCTTCAGTAAAACATTAATCAGGTGATAATATGTTTTTCAAGCATCTGAATGAGTTTATTGATATTTTTAGATAAAAATAAGTTTTTGTTCAATTTCACCATTGGACTCAATAAATAACATTCTAACAAAATATTGTATATCTTCATTCTAACAAAATATTCTTGGAGTGGTAAAAAAGCATGATGTTTTGGTAAAAGATGTTATTCAGTATTATGTAGTGATTTTCTTCAAAGTGGTGTAGAACTTTCGTGTAAGAATATTTTTTCTTAAATAAATTGTTCTTAACTTCAGAGAGTTTATTTCTTAAGGAGCCTGCTAAAAAAAAGTAGACTAAATAATAACTATTTTTTATTTTTTTGCGAAATTGTATAAATTTTTTTCTGTTTTTGTGTTCCAAAAATATTATACAAATATCTTATATATTATATTTTGTTTTCAAGTGATGTAAATGATAAAGGAAATATAGGAAATCCATACATTTTCACAACAGTTTAGGGGTGGTTAATATAATTTATTTGAAAAAATTATAGATATGTGTGCTTTATTTTAGTTTTTAATTACTTGAATGGTTGAAGTTTTTAAAACTTATGTGGCCATATGGTAGGGTTCATAGAAGAAGTTAAATGAGTTTTGGAGATGTTCTTATTATGCAGCAGCATTTTGACTTAATTGTGTTATTTTATCTACAATCTGATTCCTTATTCTACGGTCAACAGAAGTGCTTATACGTATAGGGAAAGCAATGCCCTACCTGTGGTTCAAATCCCAACTTGCAGAAAAGATCTGACAATAAAAGGGCACTGAGATTGTTTCATTCTAACAGTCAAGTTTTTCATTTGAAGATGCCACCACCGAATGGCACAGTACCCCAATATGAATAAGATATAAAGTGGTTGCTTTCTTCACTTTTGTAATGTTGGCTCATGCACTAAAATTGTGAATGGCTAAGCTACTTATGATTTCCTTTTGATTCTCTTCAACAGAATTTTTGTCCCATTGATGTTGGTGTCACGAGGAATCTTATCTTTCACAAAAAGATTAAATTGTAAAATTTCTACAGTGGATGTTAGTGAAACTAGGAGAAAGAGAAAACCTTTTTAACTTTGATTTGATATTTGAAGGCTCATTGATTCTCTCATTTCACCCAAAGGGAAAAAGAATGCATAGATTGGAGTTTCTTGAGGAAGCACTTATTGGGCAGACAGTCAAAGAAATGATTCAAGTTGAAGGCTTCAAACGGTGAAAGTGGAATACATAATAATTCATTATTCTGATAAAGTAGACCTATTTTCAGGGACAGTTTCTCTAGCATCTAGGGTTCTTGCTTCCATCAATAATCAATAACAATCTTTCTCTGATATCACTTTACATGCTCCATGGGGAATGGGGCAACTTGGCCCATATTGCCACAGCTTTTGACTTCTACTTCCTTCCCTTTTCAAACGTGTTATTTACTGCACCTATTTCAAATATCACATATTTGCTTTTTTATTGTTAAAAAATTACAGTTTTTTTTTTTTTTTTTTTTTTTTTTTTTTTTTCTTTTTGAAAAAGTTTCATTATAAAATGGGAAAATATTATAAACTACTTTCTTCCATCAATATATATTCACCACTCAGCAGATATCCAAACATGGTCTTAACATTTAGCAGTTCAAGCCACATTGATTATGTAGTTGGCATCAGATGGCAACTATTACCATTTTAGGTCATTGCTTTGAGATTGGAATTTGCTAGTAAAACAACACAAGTCCACTTCTACAAGAAACAGCTTCAAGTATATGTCACTTTTTAACCACAAAATGGATTCAGATATTGAAAAGAAAGATTGTGAGATTGTTTTTGTTGCTTCAAAACTTCTACACCCAGCATCTTCTCTCTTGCTACATAATGCAGTATTTGTGGAAACACACATACCCATAAGAAATCTAGTTTATGGCACAGAAGCTACTATGCAATTTGAAATAAGCTATGTATTAAGAAAATTATTTGATCTACTCTTTATTTTATATACAGATTCATGATACACGCTTAAAACATGATAGGTTTTTACTGTTCTGCATTAAAGAAACATTTTGTTTATTATATATATAGATATGGCTTGCATATCACTCAAACTTTTATTGGCTAACAACTTTATTTGTTTGTATCCGAATGTAGACAAATGAAGGATGATAATGTAGACAAGTTGTGTTTCACTATATACCTAGCTACACAATCTTTTCAATATCAATGAATTCTAATTGCTCGTGGCATTGGGGAACATGGTGAAGAAAAATGGTGTCAGAACACTAACTTCATTGTGTAACCTAAATTTGTATGTCTAATTCTACGTCCACTGATGATAATTTTGACAAATCCTTTCACAAGCAAGACTTATATAATGCTATCCCTTATTTCATGTCAACTGATTCTTTGTTTTCTGTTCTCATGAATCCAAGAAATTAGACAATAAATTTTCTAACCATTTTTTCTTCTTCTAGCTAGTCTCAGTGGTTTGTCACTCTTTACAAATTAGGGTTCATCGATGGTTCTTTCTGCAAGGCATATATGATTTCGATAATGCTTGGATTCGCTACTGTCATGCATTCTGAGTCCTGGCTTCAGAAATATGCAAGATCTCAAAGAGTAGTTAGAGAAAAAGAGATTTATAACTTTTCATTAATTGATTGAGAGTTATGTATTTCTAAGACCCATTAAACAATAAATATAATAACAAACAAACTAATTAGGTTATTAATTAACAATGATACACGTAATAATGCCAAGCAAGAAGAGGTAAAAATTCGTTTGCTGCACTGAAAAACACATGTTTAAAGTATCATTAAACATTTTGTATCTGAAAAATTATTGTCCAAATTTGCTGAGTTGTAATTTATATACTAATTTCTTTACAATAAATAGTGTAAATATTTGTTCAATGAAAATGAGTTTAGAACTTATCAGAAATGGAAAACGTAGAGCCGGGTGCTATGTATTCACCTTACACTACTCGTGCTTATACATACATATATACATTCATAAAATTATTTAATGAAAGTGATAAATCTCTTTTTTTTTGAAAAATATAATTAAAATATCTTTTATATATATACACACACATTTTCAATCAACTTTAAAATATAAAGTGCTTAAACTAATGTTAAAATTTTTACTTGAATATTATAATAAATATAAATAATTTTTAAAGATCATATCAATTACCATACCACAAGAATGGATAAGGACAAACATATACAGCTGTTTCTACTTTTTATTGACTGGAAATAAAAATTGTTGATTAACACAATTAATTTCTTACCAATACCCTTGCGATAGTGTTTGACTTGCCCCCCCCTGTGTTTTAAGTTATCTAACACTTCTGTTGCATAATGACCAAAATTTGAGATTTTTATGTAGATCAAGAGCAACAATAAGTGTTATTTATCAAATTATTGCTATCCTATAAAAGAAATTATAGATATTTGAAAGTGAAAGAGTATTTCTTTTGTTGTTGTAGTTATGGTTGATAGAATTAGAATGAACTAAAAGCACATACAGGAGACAAACAAACTGTTAAGGGTTCAAGTGTTGTCGAGAGAAAGGTGAAGCTTATTAAAAAGCTTCTATGGCGGCAGAGCAAACAATGAATCAATAATGGAGGCACTCAATGATTCATTCATGAAATTAATTAAAACAGTTTGGAATTTGGATAGTAAACAGTTTGTTAATTACTTCCGTTAATTATGGTAAACCGATTTTATGGCAATTATGATTTGGACTTCTACCATCTACAAAAGTTTTCTGATCATCTTTAACATCAAAAAGAAAATAAGTTTTGTCACTTCTTATTTGTCTTCTGGTAAATTAGAATTTTTTAAGAATTACTATTTTCCCCCGTTTCCTCAAAGTCATCAATTATCCAAATGAAGTTTGTGCAAGTGTAGAGCCAAAAATATTTAATTTTTTTAAAATTTAATTAACAGTAAATTTATCATTTGTTATTTAGTGAATATATATATATATATATATATATATATATATATATGAATGTTTTGAACATTGAAGCTGCCCTAAACTAGTCAGCCCTATTAGCTTCACCTGCTTTGACTTTGTGTGCCAATTAACATGTGACAAATTTCAATAATCAACATTCTATTAAGAATGTGGTGGAGTCTAAAAGTAAATTAGAATAAAATTATGAGTATTAAACAGAAAACTGAACTTGTTTTACGGTCATTAAGAGAAGTACAGTTACTTGGTGTCAATTATTTTAGAGTGCGTCTTTTGAAATATTTAACTTTTAAATAGTTACAGAATACAAAAAAAAAAACATATTTAACTTTAAAATACAAAATAAATAAATAAATAAGATATGAGCATTAGAATCTTAATAACATTCTTTTATAAGAGTTTCTTAAACTACCTTGTTATATATGTAATATTTGTTGTGATTTCCATAATAGCATGTCAGCTTTGAGAATCTTATATTGTTAATAAATTTTAAGAAACTTATATGTTTATTTTTTATTTTTTCCTAAATATGTTTAACTTGAAAATTTTATATTTTTATTTGAAAGAGCTGTTCTTTATACAATAATTCTTTCTAAAATTATGGAAAGTGAGTATAGCATGCATGATTTCTCCAATAGCATATATTTTTTAAGTGGAATAACTTATTTAAAAATTAATACTACATATGCTATGATAGTGTATTTACAATCTTGACAACTAAATATTTTATGAACATCACAATGAAATATTGCATGACTTCAAGTAAAATTCCCAACTTGGACTGCTGTGCCAGTTATTATCGTAATCAATTAAACATTATTATTTTTCATTGATGAAGAATACAATTATGCTTTATGAGAAAACTTTTTCAGAAATGTATATGAGTAATATAAACAGTAAAGTCTACTCTGAATTAGTGTTCAAACGCAATATTACTGATTATGCTTATACATTTTTACTTGAATCGGTTTATAAAATCAATTAATATTATACATATTATTTATGAAAGTGATTGACATACAATAAATAATTGTTTATGATAAATTGTAATCAAAACTTAATAAAGGGGGCTCATGAAGGCCAAAATAGAGAAAACATAAAGCACACATGAAAATAAAGCACGCATGATAATAGTAGTACATAACCTACAAAGTACACACACAACCACAAGCCAAAAATACAATATAACACAAATATAAAGACTCCATGAGCTTTATAAATTATATAATAATACATGACACATATATAACTGTAATAAAACATACAAAAATTATTATGAAATATATATATATATATATATATATATATATATATATATATATATATATATATATATATATAAAAAAAAAAAAAAAATATTATATATTTTAGAAAAAAAAAAAAAAATATATAATAAATT
>Ga0099824_1004980_pt1 | contig 18898 bp, 17 predicted proteins | sample SiratrowhiteBW_FD_76837 | JGI IMG/M metagenome (GOLD analysis project Ga0099824, IMG submission 76837) | Root nodule microbial communities of legume samples collected from California, USA - Siratro white BW | ecosystem: Host-associated > Plants > Roots > Nodule | place: USA: California... | reverse complement strand
GTGAACACCGAGATAGATCAGGATCGGCGCTGCGATGAAGATCGAGGTGTAGGTACCAACCAGCACCACGCCGAACATCATCACCGCGGTGAAGCTGTGGATCGCCTGGCCGCCGAACAGCAGCAGCGCGAGCAGCGCCAGGGTCACCGTGACGTGGGTGACAATGGAGCGCGACAGCGTCGAGTTGATCGATTCGTTGAGAAGCTGCGGCATCGGCATCTTCTTGTAGCGCCGCAGCATTTCGCGAATACGGTCGTAGATGACGACGGTGTCGTTGAGCGAATAGCCGAGAATGGTCAGCAGCGCCGCAATACTGGTGAGGTCGAAGTCGACCTGCGAGATCGACATGAAGCCGATCGTCAGCACGATGTCGTGGACGTTGGCGATCATCGCGCCGAGCGCGAACTGCCATTCGAAGCGGAACCAGAGATAGATCAGGATGCCCAGAATGGCGAACATCAGGCCGAGCATGCCGTAGGCGAGCAGCTCGCCGGAAACGCGAGGCCCGACCACTTCGACGCGGCGATAGTCGACGGAATCGCCGAGCGCGGTCCTGACCTTCTGGACGGCTTCCTGCTGTGCGGCATCGCCGCCGGGCTGCTCGGCGACGCGGATCAGAACTTCGGCCGGACCGCCGAACTGCTGCAACTGGACCTCGCCGAGGCCGAGGCTGCTCAAGGTCGTGCGCATCGCGGCGATGTCGGCAGTGCCGGACTTGGCCTGCACTTCCAAGAGCGTACCGCCCTTGAAGTCGATGCCGAAATTCAGCCCATGGGTGAAGAACATCGTGATCGCGAGGATCGAAAGCAGCGCCGAGATCGGGAAGCTGATGCGGCGGAAGCGCGTGAAGTCGAAATGCGTATCGTCGGGCACGATGCGCAGCGACGGCAGCAGGCCGAGCGCCGAGACGACGGTGAGCACGGCGATCAGGACGCCAAGGCCAATGAGAACGTAGTGGGTCACAACAGGCCTCTCAAATCGGCACGGTTTGCGGCCGCTTCCATCGCACCCACCAGGCGACGATCAGGCGCGTCAGGGTGAAGGCGGTGAACACCGTGGTAATGATGCCGATGCCGAGCGTCACGGCAAAGCCGCGCACCGGTCCGGTACCGATATAGAACAGCACCGCGGCTGCGATAAATGTGGTGATGTTGGAGTCGAGGATGGTCGCGAGCGCCCGCTTGAAGCCGGCGTCGATCGCTGAGATCGCATTGCGCCCGCCCCGTAGCTCCTCGCGGATACGCTCGTAGATCAGCACGTTGGAGTCGACCGCGATACCGACGGTCAACACGATGCCGGCGATGCCGGGCAGTGTCAGCGTGGCGTTGAGCAGCGACAGCAGACCGAAGATCATGGCGACGTTGACCGCAACGGCGATGTTGGCGAACACGCCGAACAGTCGATACGTCAGCAGCATGAACACAATGACCAGGATCGAGCCGACATAAGCCGCAAGCTCGCCCTTCTCGATCGAATCCTGACCGAGGCCGGGACCGACGGTGCGCTCCTCGATCACGGCGAGCGGCGCCGGCAGCGCGCCGGCACGCATCAGGATCGCCAGATCATTGGCCGACTGCACGGTGAAGTTGCCGGAAATCTGCCCGGAGCCGCCGGTGATCGGCTCGCGGATGACCGGAGCGGAGATCACCTTGTTGTCGAGCACAATGGCGAAGGGCTGACCGACGTTCTCGCTCGTCGCCTGGGCGAATTTGCGCGCACCTGATGAATTGAACCGGAAGCTGACGATCGGCTCGCCGGTGCGCTGGTCGAAGCCAGGCTGCGCATCAGACAATTCGGCACCGGAGACCAGGACCTGCTTCTTTACGACATACGGCACGGGAGGCGGCGACGCGCTCCTCAGCAACTCGGACTCGGGCGGCACCCGGCCCGCCTGGGCCTGGTCCGGCGAGACCGACGTATCGACCATGCGGAATTCCATCTTCGCCGTCTTGCCGAGCAATTCTTTCAGTCGCGTCGGGTCCTGCACGCCCGGCACCTGCACCAGGATGCGATCGGTGCCCTGGCGCTGAATCACCGGCTCGACAGTGCCGAGCTCGTTGACGCGGCGTTCGACGATCTGGATCGATTGCTCGATGGTCTGGCGGATGCGCTCGGTAATGGCTGCCTGCGGCACCGTGAGGCGGATCAGGCCGCCGCCGGCGTCCGAGACCTCGAGGCTGCGCTGACCGCTCGAGCCGAGCAGGCCGCCGAGCGGCTGCGACAGCTCGCGAAGCTTCGACAGCGCGGTCGCCTGCTCGTTGTCCCGGGAGATGCGGACCTCGACGGCATCATTGCGCGAATTCAGGCCGGTGTAGCCGATCTTGGCTTCGCGCAGCACCCGCCGCACGTCGTCGCGGACCTGGTCGAGCTTCTCTTTCTTGACGTAGTTGGAATCGACCTCGAGCAATAGGTATGAGCCGCCCTGCAAGTCGAGGCCGAGCACGAGGCGACGCTGCGCCCATGCAGGCCAGCTCTTGACCTGTGCTTCCGGGAAGAAGTTCGGCACCGCGCACAGGCAGACCACCAGCGCTGTCAGGATGATCGCCAGCGCCTTCCACCGGGTGAAATACAACATCGACTTGTTCCGTCAGAGTCCAAACAGCGGCGCGGCAATCAGCTCGCGGACGCCTCGTCCTTGGTGTCGCCCTTCGCCGGCTCACCCTTGGAGCGCACGCCGGAGATCATCTGGCGCATCTGCCGCACGCGGACACCATCCGACATCTCGAATTCGATCTGGTCGTCGTCGACCACCTTGGTGACCTTGCCGACCAGGCCGCCCGAGGTCACCACCGTATCACCGCGGCGGATGTTCTTCACCAGATCGGCGTGGTCCCGGACCTTCTTCTGCTGCGGGCGAAGAATCAGGAAGTACATGATGACGAAGATCAGTGCGAATGGCAGCAGCGACATCAACATGCTGTTGGTATCGCCACTGGCTCCGGAAGCCTGGGCAAAGGCAGGAGTAATCAGCATTCGAACAATCCTCGGTAAGACGGGAAAAAACCGGCCACGCCCTCTGGTCCTTCGGGCGGTATGGCGGTCCGGGCAAATTCGCGCGGACTATAGCGGCAGCGGTCCCAATTGCAACGTTAACGGCCCTTCATTTAGGCGGCTTGCGGGAGGAGCGCCAGCCCGATAAGGCTGCGCCGTCAGGAACTGGAAAAATGCCGAAAAAAGCCAAGAAAATAGTCAGCAAGACAGCCAGCAAAACACTGCCCAAAGCTGCCGCCAAAACACCGGCAAAAGCCACGACAAAACGCCCGGCAAACGCGCTCGATGGCGCGACCGCCGAGCGGATCGCGAACGCTCTGGAGATCATTGCCAGCCGCCTTGCGGCAGCCTCCCCGACCGTTGATACGGCCGAGTCGCTCGGCGCAGCGGACGCCTTTGTCTGGCACCCCGACGGGCGCCTGGCCCCGGTGCCGCGTGTCAGCCGCGTCGAGATCGGACTGCTCAAGGGCGTCGACCGGATGCGCGACATCCTGATGGAGAACACCGAGCGCTTCGCCGACGGACTTCCCGCCAACAACGCGCTGCTGTGGGGCGCGCGGGGCATGGGCAAGTCGTCCCTGGTGAAGGCTGCGCATGCCACCCTCAACCGCGACCGCAAGGCGGCCGACCGCCTGAAGCTGATCGAAATCCACCGTGAGGACATCGAGAGCCTGCCCGGCCTGATGGAGCTTCTGCGCAGCTCCCCGTTCCGCTTCATCGTGTTCTGCGACGACCTCTCCTTCGACGGCAACGACGCATCCTACAAGTCGCTGAAGGCGGTGCTGGAAGGTGGCATCGAAGGGCGCCCCGACAACGTGATCCTCTATGCCACGTCGAACCGGCGGCATCTGCTCGCGCGCGAGATGATCGAGAACGAACGCTCGACCGCGATCAATCCCGGCGAAGCGGTCGAGGAAAAGGTGTCGCTGTCGGATCGCTTCGGCCTCTGGCTCGGCTTCCATCGCTGCAGCCAGGACGAGTATCTGGCGATGGTGAAGGGCTATTGCGACCATTTCGGCATCAAGATCGCCGACGACGAACTCGAGCGCGAGGCCCTCGAATGGTCGACCACGCGCGGCTCGCGCTCCGGCCGCGTCGCCTGGCAATTCACCCAGGAACTGGCCGGACGGCTCGGCGTGCGGCTGAGCGGCGCGTAGCCGGGACGCAATCTTGCGAACCGCCTTCTGATTCGGCTTGGCTCGAGTACACTGGACTCATGCCAGCCGACCCAAACGCAACCGCGAGACGATGTGGTGATTGCACCGCCTGCTGCGACGGCTGGCTGAAAATCCGGATCCGTGACCATGACGTCTATCCGGGGCATCCCTGCCCGTTCACCGGTGCGGGCAAATGCGCGATCTACGACGCGCGCCCGGTCGATCCTTGCCGGAATTTCGTTTGCGGTTGGCTCGCTCCGACAAGTCCGCTGCCCGAGTGGATGCGGCCTGACAGATCGCATCTCATCTTTCTTCCGGCCAGCTTCACGTGGCGGACCATCCCGGTCGATGTCGCGGTCGCCATCGGCGCGCGCCCGAAAGCGAAAGCGCGCGCGTGGCTCGAAGGCTTCAGCCGCGAAGCACGTCGACCTCTGCTGCTGCAATCGGACGGCGAATGGCAGGCCCATGGACCGCCGGATTTCCTGCGCGACATGGTCGAGCGCCTCGCCCGCGCCGACGATCCATGGCGGTAGCCAGGGCCGCTCGCGGCGTCCGAACTTGCCAAACCAGGACCCTTGCGTGGCATTCAGCATACCAATTGCGCGGCCGTATCTCGCAACGCATCTATAATTTGTCAGCCTTACTGACACATCGTCGCATGGCAACATATGCCGTGATTTCAGTTACTTCGCGTGAAGACGAACTTTATTCCCAGATCGACCCTGCGACAATTTGATGCAGCGCAATAGTACTATAGTACCATTTTTATCACAGGCCGCCTTTATCTCCGTGATCCATCTCACATCCGTGTATTTGGCATTTGGCATACATTACCGTTCTGCCCCGTTTGCGACCTTCGGCACCCGCCGAGGCGGTTCGTCAAACGGGGGATCATCAGATGACGAAAAAGGGACTTCTCGCAGGAACCGCGTGCACGGCCATTTGCCTTGCGCTCACGCAGCAGCCGGTGCGGGCGGCAACGCTCGACGATGTGATGGCACGTCTCGATGCACTCGAACGCAACAACGCGAAGCTCGCCAGGGAGAACGCGCAGCTACGGGACCGCGTGAATCACATCGCGAGCCGTCCAGCGCCGGCCGTGGCAACTGCGCCGGCCCCAAAGGGCAACCCGGTGCAGCATGCGGCCGTAGCCCCCTCCCCAGCCCCAGCGCCCGAACATGCGATCGTCAGCATCGGCGGCGCTCCGATTTACAGCAAGGCGCCCGGCGGCAACGCCTTCGTCGACAACACGACCGTAACCCTATACGGACACGTTGATCTGTCCGGCGATGTCTTCAACGCCGGCGTGTTCGATCAAGGCACCAAGTTCGGCGTGGCGAGCAACCTCACTTATTTCGGCGTTCGCGCGCGACACAATCTCGAACCGTACGGCTTCCCGGGATGGGCTGCGATCGCACAGTTCGAATCTCTCGTCGAAGTCGCCGCGGTCCCGACCGAGCGCGCGGCGTTCGGTACGCGCGACAGCTTCATCGGAATGGAAACCCCATGGGGCACCGTCAAGGCCGGCAAGTCCGATACGCCCTACAAGAGATCGACTTCAAAGTTCGACCCGTTCTCGGCGACGCTCGGCGACTACAACTCGATCATGGGCAATACCGGCGGCGATCTGCGCGCCGAGTTCGATTGGCGTGCAGCGCACGCCATCTGGTACGAGTCGCCGATCTGGAATGGCTTCCAGGCAACCGTGATGGTGTCGCCCGGACAGAACACCGCAAGGGACAACAGCGACTTCGCGCTCGGAGACTTTAACTGCCCCGGCACGTCGGCGCGTGGCAGCGGCAGCGGCTTCCCGCTCACCTCAGCGCCCGAGGGCTGCACCGACGGCTCATACGGCAACCTCTACAGCGCCTCGCTGGCCTATAATCAGGGACCGTTCACGGCGATCGCCGCCTACGAGATGCATGAGGGCACCAACCGCACCGGCGACGAGGCCGTCACGCCGCTCAGCAATGGCGGCGTGCTGATCGTGCCGCCGGGAGCGGTCGGCATCGCCAACGAATGGGCCGCGAAGCTCGGCGCCGGATACGGCTTCAACGATGGCATCGGCAAGCTGCAGCTCTATGGCATCTATGAGATGCTGCGGCGCGAGCACACCGTTGCCGATTTCAACGAACGCTCGCGCGACGGCTATTTTGTCAGCGCCACGCAGTCCGTCGGCGCCTGGGATGTCAGCGCGTCCTGGGCTCATGCCAACGCATCACCGGGCTCGCCGGGGACCGGCGTGTTCAACACCTACACCGTCGCTCCGCCGGCGGGATCGGCCGACTTTGCACTCAACACCGTGGACAGCAGTGCCGATCAGTATGCGGCGGGCGTCAAGTACCACTTCAGCCCATTCGCAACCTGGTATCTCGTCGGCAGCTATCTGCGCAATGGTCCCGGCGCGCACTACTGCCTTGGTGTGAGTGGTCACGGCTACGGCGTATGCGGACGCGACGCCAACAACAACGTGGTGGCTGGCAACAACGCCAAAGCAGTCACAACCGGCATGACCTTCGACTTCTAAATCAAAACAAGACGGGGAGGCTTCACGCCTCCCCGTCCTGCGTGTTCACAACGTGAGACGACCTCGGGCTATGCGCCGTTGAGGAATTGCAGCGGATCGACCGGCGAGGAGCCCTTGCGGATCTCGAAGTGTAACTGCGGTGAGCCCACCTCACCTGACTGCCCTGACTTGGCAATCACCTGGCCACGCTTGATGGTGTCGCCGCGCTTCACCAACAGCTCGCTCGCATGGGCATAGGCCGTGACGTAGCCGTTGGCGTGACGAACCAGCACGAGGTTGCCATAGCCCTTCAGCTCGTTGCCCGAATAAGCGACGACGCCGTCCTCGGCGGCTTTCACCGGGGTGCCCTCGGGCACTGCAACGTTGATGCCGTCGTTGACCTTCCCGTTGGTCTTGGCGCCATAGGCAGTGATCACCTTGCCGCGCACCGGCCAGCGGAAGGTCGGCAGGGCGCCGGTTGCTTCGCTCGATTTCACCGCCGGCGTTGCCGACGCTCCGGCCGGCTGTTCGACGTTCTCGGTCGGCTGGACCAACCGCGCGCTTTGCTGCGGCTGCGCGGTCGCAACCACCTTCGGGGCGGATACTGCCGGGACCGGAGCCGGCGCGGGGGCCACGGCCGCAACGGCCGGCGCAGCGGGCGCGGCGGCGGCGGTCTTGGCGCCCGGCACCATCAGCTTCATGCCCAGGCTCAGCCTGGCCGACTGGTCGAGATTGTTGGCCCGCGCCAGCTCCACCACGGAGATGTGGTGCTGGCGCGCAATGCTGTGCAGCGTGTCACCGCGATTGACGTAGTAGACGCCGGCCGGAGCAGCCGCCACCGCAACCGGCTTGGCGGCCGCGGCGGGCGCAGCCGCCGTCGCAGTCGGGTGCGGAATAATCAGTTGCTGGCCGGGCGACAGCGCGCGCGGTCCCTTGTAGCCGTTGGCGCGCAGGATCTCGGCCGTCGAGACGTGATAGCGCTTCGCCAGCACCTCCAGCGTATCGCTGGTGCCGACGATGATGGTGGTGCCGTTGTGAGCAGCCGCGACCGAATGCGGAACGCTTCCGGTGGCCTCGATGTGCGGGCGCGCCGGCGGCGGCGCGTAGGACGCCAGGCCGCGCCCTCCTCCGGCGACGCCGCTGGACACCGGATATGATTGCGGCGCCGACACCGGCGGCGGCAACGGCTGCGACTGATACTGCGGAGACTGCGACTGCGGCCGCGCATATTGCGGCAGCTCGCGCGGAGGCGCCTGCACGGCGCCGGTCGGCTGCGGATCAAAGGCGAAGGGATTTTGCGAGTAGGAGCTTTGCGAGAAGCGCGACGACATATCGGCGCTGCAGCCGGCAAAGGCGACGGACATCAGCGCCAGCACCGCAACCTGCGGCGCGCGACGCGAGCGAAGCAACTCAACAACACTCGACATGGTTACTCACTCGTACGCAACTAACGACTGTTTTGAGTAAACACGTGCCGAGTAAATAACGGCTTAACCCTGGGAATAAGATGTTGGCCGCAAGCGGCAATCCGCAATTCTACAGCTCGCGCGCAATCCCCGACAGCGCCGGCACGAAACGGACATCGACCAGGTCCTTGCGATCGAATCCGGTCTCCGTCCGCGTCACGCGAACCAGGGTCTGGGTGCCGTGATGCGGTCCGACCGGGGCAATCAGGAGGCCGCCAGGCTCCAGCCGTTCCATGAGCTTGTCCGGGATCTGCTCCATCGCCGCGGTTACGATGATGCGGTCGAAGTCACCGGCGCCGGCCGGCACGTCGAAGCCGTCGCCAAGCAGCACCTCCACGTTGTAATAGCCGAGCGTTTCGAGCCGCTTGCGGGCAGCATCGGCCAGCGTGCGGTAGCGCTCGATGGTCAGCACCTGCCGACATAGCCGGGACAGGATGGCTGCCTGGTAACCGGACCCGGTGCCGATTTCGAGTACGCGATGATCCTTCCTAAGCTGGAGCTGCTCGGTCATGTAGGCGACCACGAAAGGCTGGCTGATGGTCTGACCGCAGGCGATCCCAAGCGCGCTGTCACGATAGGCGTCGTCGCGGTCACCCGGCTCGACGAAGTCCTCGCGCGGCACCTCTTCCATGGCCCGCAGCACGGATAGGTCGCTGATCCCGCGCCGGCGCAGGGTCAACTGGAACTTCATCTTCTCGGGCGGATCTGGGTTCACGGCCATACTCGTCAGCATGTTTGGGCAGCAATCCGGGTATTTTAGATATCTTCATGCCACCGGAATCAGAAATACCGCGTTAAGGAAAAATTTCCGCCTGTTCCCGATCCGGAACTGCAACTGCTTTCTCATTTGCGAGCGCCGCCACCACTCCCCATGTGAGCGGCGACGGCGCGCGATCAAAGCCCGCACCCAAAGCGGTTGCGCGGGCACCGCCGAAGATGAAGCAGGCCACCAGCGTCCGAGCCTGCTGCGCCGAACAAGTCAGGCTTGGGTGGACAGGATAATTCGCTGCTGCACGCCGGAAAGGCAGCAATTCCCAAACCTTTGCGTTGCGCCTTTTGATCTTATTTGCGAGCTTAGCTCTGGGACGGGCAAGGATTCCATCATGACAGCGACACGGCCGGGGGGCTGTTCAGTTTTCCTCGTGGAAGACGAGGTCATGATCCGGATGATGGTCGCCGACATGCTGGAGGAACTCGGCCATAGCGTCGCGGCCGAAGCCGGCGAAATCGGTGAAGCGGTCAAGCTCGCGCAATCCACCGAATTCGATCTCGCCATCCTCGCCGTCAACGTCAACGGCAAGGTGATCACCCCCGTCGCCGAGCTGATCAACGCACGCAATCGTCCGTTTATCTTCGCGACCGGTTATGGGTCCTCGGGCCTGCCTCCCGAGTATCGCGACCGGCCGGCGCTGCAGAAGCCGTTCCAGCTCGAAACGCTGGCGCAGGTGATCTCCAGCGCGATGAGGGGTGCGCCAGTCTAGGCCACAGCACAGCGCACGGTGCGCTGCTGATGCTTACTTCAAAGTCGCTGTCAGCGCTTCCGAAAACGCTTCGTCCGTGCGGTCGAGCCGCAGCGGCGTCACCGAGACATAGCGCGCCGCAAGCGCAGCGAGATCGGTGCCCTCTGCGGGCGCGTCCATCATCGCGGCGCGCTCGAAGCCGATCCAGAAGTACGGATTGCCGCGCCCATCGTGCCGACGATCGATCTTGAGGAATCCAAGATTGCGCTTGCCCTGCCGTGTGATGCGGATGCCCTTGACCTCGTCGGGCATGCACGACGGGAAGTTGACGTTGACGACGGTGTTCTTCGGGATTCCCGCTGCGAGCACCTTGCGCACGATGTCCGGTCCGAACTTCAGCGCCGTCTCCCATAGCGGCTTGTCGCGCGTCTCGACGCTGAATTCCTGCGACAGCGCAAACGACGGCAATCCAAGAATGGTGCCTTCCAGCGCGCCGGCGATGGTTCCGGAATAGACCACGTCCTCGGCGACGTTGCGGCCCTTGTTGACGCCGCTGAGCACCAGATCAGGCAGCTTCTCGCCAAGGATGTAGCGCGCCCCCATGATGACACAGTCGGTCGGCGTGCCGCGCACCGCGAAATGACGGGGGCCGACTTCGCGCAGGCGGAGCGGATCATTGAGCGACAGGGAATGCGAGACGCCGGACTGGTCGAGTTCGGGCGCGACGATCCAGACATCATCCGACAAGGCCCGCGCGATCTGTTCGACGGCCTTCAGGCCGGGAGCGTGGATGCCGTCATCATTGGTGCAAAGAATTCGCATCCGTCAAAGTGCCTTTTGTTCTGATTCGACGCGGTTTTTCTTGAACTGACACGTCGTCTTAACCGGCTAGGGCCGCGGAGGCAAACCCGGTAGAATCCCGTGCCGGCCGGTCGATCGGGCACGCCGGGGACGGACGAACCTGACGCTGGAGTCCGTGGACTGTCACCGCCCATTGGCGACCAAGCCAGTGGGCGTCACCGTGGAGTGGCATCGCACTGGCTCCGTCCTCACGCGCCGTGCTCGATGACCTTGAGCCCGCCCATATAGGGCTGCAGCACATCGGGCACCGCGATCGAGCCGTCCTGCTGCTGATAGGTCTCCATCACCGCGATCAGCGCACGACCGACCGCCGTGCCCGAGCCGTTCAGCGTGTGCACGAAGCGCGGCTTGCCGTCGGGGCCGCGATAGCGCGCATCCATGCGGCGCGCCTGGAAATCGCCGCACACCGAGCAGCTCGAAATCTCGCGATAGGCGCCGCCGTCGCCCTGCCCCGGCATCCACACCTCGATGTCGTAGGTCTTCTGCGCCGAGAAGCCCATGTCGCCGGCGCACAGCGTCATCACGCGATAATGCAGGTCGAGGCGACGCAGCACTTCCTCGGCGCAGGAAAGCATGCGCTCGAGCTCGTCCTTGCTGGCTTCGGGCGTGGTGATCGAGACCAGCTCGACCTTGGTGAACTGGTGCTGACGGATCATGCCGCGGGTGTCGCGGCCTGCCGCGCCCGCCTCCGCGCGAAAGCACGGCGTCAACGCCGTGAGCCGCATCGGCAGCTCCCTTTCATCGAGGATGGATTCGCGTGCGAGATTGGTCAGCGAAACCTCGGCGGTCGGAATCAGCCCGAGGCGCTCGCTGCGCAGGTCGGCGCCGGGTGCCGACAGCAATTCACCCTTGATCGCCCAGAACTGGTCGTCCTCGAATTTCGGCAATTGGCCGGTGCCGAACATCACGGCATCGCGCACCAGGAGCGGCGGATTGATCTCGGCATAGCCATGCTCGCCTGTATGCAGATCGAGCATGAACTGCCCGATCGCGCGCTCGAGTCGAGCGAGGCCCTTCTTGAGCACGACGAAGCGCGCGCCGGACAGCTTTGCCGCCGCCTCGAAATCCATGTAGCCGAGCGCGCCGCCGAGATCGTCATGCGGCTTCGGCGCAAAGCCATAGTCGCGCTTCTTGCCGAATACATGGCGCTGCACGTTGCCATGCTCGTCGGCGCCGTCGGGCACCTCGTCGAGCGGCAGATTGGGAATCGAGGACAGCTCTTTCGCGAGCTCCTCGTCGGCCGTCTTCGCCGCGACCTCGAGCTGGGGCATCGTGGTCTTGAGCTCGGTAACCTCCGCCATCAGCTTCGCTGCGCGCGCCTCGTCCTTTGCCTTCTTGGCCTCGCCGATCTCCTTCGAGGCCGCATTGCGCCGCGCCTGTGCCTGCTCGGACGCCAGAATCGCGGCACGGCGCTTCTCGTCGATCGCGAGCAGCGACGACGACAAGGCCTGAAGTCCGCGGCGCTTCAGGCCGGCATCGAAGGCTGTCGGGTTGTCGCGGATCGCTTTGATGTCGTGCATGGTGATCGGGGTCCTAACGTCTCATTTTCACGGAATGCCGAACATCAACATTCCGTGGAGCGCTCCCCACTAGCACACCCGTCATCGCCCGCGAAGGCGGGCGATCCAGTATTCCAGGGAGCTCCGGGATCGTTCGAGAGGCCGCGGCGTACCGGATACCCGCTTTCGCGAGTATGACACTGAATGTGTGCGGAGCTAAACCGCCCCTACTCGGCCGGATTGGCCGCCGGCGGCGCCCCCGACGACGAGGAGGCTGTGGCCCCCGCGGCCTTCTTTTCCACGATCCGCACCGCGATGATCGCGCCCTCGTAAAGCGCAAGCAGCGGAATCGCCAGCGACGCCTGGCTCAGCACGTCCGGCGGCGTCAACACGGCCGCGATGATGAAGGCGATGACGATGAAGTAACGCCGCTTCTCCTTCAGCATCCTCGAGGTGACGATGCCGACCCGCCCCAGCAGCGTCAGGATCACCGGAAGCTGGAAGGCGATGCCGAAGGCGAAGATCAGCGACATCATCAGCGAGAGATATTCGCCGACCTTGGGCAGGAGCGCGATCTGCGCGGTCTCCGCCCCTCCCGCCTGCTGCATCCCGAGAGAGAAGCGGATCAGCATCGGCAGCACGACGAAATAGACCAGCATCGCCCCGGCGACGAAGAAGATCGGCGTTGCGATCAAGTACGGCAGGAAGGCGTTGCGCTCGTGCTTGTAGAGGCCCGGCGCGACGAACTTGTAGATCTGGGTCGCGACGATCGGAAACGAGATGAAGCCGGCGCCGAACAGCGCGAGCTTGAGCTGGGTGATGAAATATTCCAGCAGTGCCGTGTAGATGAACTTCGAGTTCTCCGGCCCCGCCACCCACACGAACGGCCACACCAGAACGTTGTAGATCTGCTTGGCGAAGAAGAAGCAGAAGATGAATGCCAAGCCGAAGCCGAGCAGCGCCTTGATCAGGCGCGAGCGCAGCTCGATCAGGTGATCCATCAAAGGGGCCTTGCTGGCCTCGATGTCTTCGGCAGTCATGACGCTTTGGCGTCCTTGAGCAGATCGGGTTTCGCCGGCGCCACGTCCTGCGGCACCGGTTGTGGCTGGACTTCGTTGGTGACCGCAAGCGGCTCACTTGTTGCGGCGTGCGTCTCGGCCTCGACGAAGGTCTCCGGCGTCGGTGCGACCGGAGTCGTCGGTGTCACCGGTGTATCGCTTGTCGATATCACCGGTGCATCGGTTGTCGACACCGGCGCGTCGGTCGCGGACGCCACCTGCGCATCCACGGGCTTGTCGATCTGCAGGGCGTCGCTGACGTCCTTCTGCAACGAGGTCATGACGTTGCCGCTGGTGAGCCCGGTCGCGGCTTCCCTGACCTCGTCGAAGCTCTTCTTGAGGTCGGCCATTTCGGCCTCGCGCATGGCCTCCTGGAACTGGCCCTGGAATTCAGCGGCCATCCGGCGCGCCGTGCCCATCCATTGCCCGACCATCCGCAGCACGCCGGGCAGCTCCTTCGGGCCGATGGCGATCAGCGCGACGACCGCGATGACGACCAGTTCACTCCACCCGATATCGAACATGAATTCTTCCGCCTAAGCGCGCCGCTACGGCCTCATCCGCCCCAACAGGATTTGGGGCTGCCAGCGCCTGTTCTCAATCGGCGTCCATAGCGCGTCCGAGCGACGACGTCACCGCCTCGCGCAAATAAAAACGTCGAAATGTGCGTCAGTACAATGGCCTTAGACGGCCTTGCTGCCGACATCCGAGCGCGCGGCCGACGGCGCTGCATTGTGATCGATAGCCTTGGTGGGCTCCGGTTTGTCTGCAACCTTGTCGTCGTCCTGCATGCCCTTCTTGAAGGCCTTGATGCCCTGGGCGACGTCACCCATCAGGTCCGAAATCTTGCCGCGTCCGAACAGCAGCAGGACCACTGCGATCACGACGATCCAGTGCCAAATGCTAAGCGAACCCATCCTGCAACCCTCCAGAAATGGCCGGCGAGCCGGCCTGAACTTTGCCGGAAGGTAGGCCCGCGGGGTGTCAAAAACAAGGACCTCAGCCGCGGCAAATCGCTGTCGCGGCTACGTAATATTGCTAGGCCTTTAACCAGGAATATTTCGGGCTATTCGCCCTTCTCCTCGGCACCGTCGTCATCGCCGTCGCGAGCTTCCGGTTCGCCGGCGTCGGGTGCGGCCGCGTCGGGTTCGGCGGCAACCTCGGCCTCGACCTCCGCTGTCGCTTCAGTTTCGGCGGTCGCTTCGGCCTCGGCCTTCTGTTCGTCCGGCTCGGCGGCCGGCGCGAGCAGCAGTTCCAGCGTGTCGCCGGGCTCGAGCGGCTCTTCATCCTCGCGCAGCGCAGCATCGTCGGAAGGTGATGGAACACTGAATCCGGTCGGCAGGCGCGAGTCGAGCAGCCCCGTGCCCTTGAGCTCTTCAAGCCCCGGCAGGTCGGTCAGCGCTTCCAGGCTGAACTGCGACAGGAACCCATCGGTGGTTCCGAAGGTCAGTGGTCGGCCCGGCGTCTTGCGACGGCCCCGCGGCCGAATCCACCCGGTCTCCAGCAGCACGTCGATGGTTCCCTTCGAGGTGACCACGCCGCGGATCTCTTCGATCTCGGCGCGCGTCACCGGCTGGTGATAGGCGATGATCGCAAGCACCTCGATCGCCGCGCGCGACAGCTTGCGGGTCTCCGTGCTCTCGCGCGTCATCAGCCACGACAGATCGCCCGCGGTACGGAACGTCCACTTGTTGGCGACGCGAACCAGATTGACGCCGCGCGGAGCATATTCCGCCTGCAACTGCGCGAGCGCGGCCTTGACATCGACGCCGTCAGGCATCCGCTTTGCCAAAGTCGCCTGATCGATCGGCTCGCTCGATGCAAACAGCAAGGCCTCCAGGAGCCGCAATTCTTCGGGACGCGCGATCGGATCCATAGGAGCAACCTCCTCCTCGACCTCTTCAATGCGTCGTTCTGCCAGGCTTGCCATGGCATGCTCTCCTTCTTCCACTTACTCGACCGACAGGTCCGGTGCCGCCGCGGCGGCTTGCGGTGGACGCTTTCGGAAATAGATCGGCGCGAACGCCTGCTTCTGATTGATCTCCATCTCGCCTTCGCGAACCAGTTCGAGGGCGGCGGCGAAGCTTGATGCGAACACCGTGGCTCGCTGCGTGGGATCAGCGACGTAGTTCATCAGGTACTCGTCGAGGCAGCTCCAGTCCTCGGCGATGCCGACCAGCCGCTCCAGCGAGGCGCGCGCTTCCGCCAGCGACCACACGGTGCGCTTGGCGAGATGCACCGAAGTCAGCACGCGCGACTGACGTTGCGTCGCATAGGCCGACAAGAGGTCGTAGAGCGTCGCGGTGAATTTCGGATGCTTGATCTCCGCGATCGATTCCGGATTGCCGCGCGGAAAGATATCGCGCTGGAACTGCGGCCGGTTCATCAGCCGATTGGCCGCCTCGCGGATCGCCTCGAGCCGGCGCAGCCGGTTGGCGAGCGCGGTCGCCATCTCTTCGGCACTCGGCCCTTCGGCGGTCGGGGGCTCCGGCAGCAGCAATCGCGACTTCAGGAACGCAAGCCAGGCGGCCATCACCAGATAGTCGGCGGCGAGTTCGAGCCGGATCTTGCGGGCCGCCTCGATGAACGAGAGGTACTGATCGGCGAGTGCGAGGATCGAAATCTTCGCGAGGTCGACCTTCTGCTGGCGGGCGAGCGTCAGCAACAGATCGAGCGGGCCCTCATAGCCCTCGACGTCGACCACCAGCGCGGGCTCGCCTTCCGCCACCTCGGCCGGCCGCCCCGTCTCAAACGATAGAATTTCAGCGGTCATGCCGTCCCTACCCGATTCAACAACGCGTCCAGTTCTGCGCGGGCCGATTGCCTGTCGAACGGCTCTGGCGGCTTCCGTGCGGCCAGCGCCCGACTGGCGCGCTCAAGCGCCTGGCCGGTCAGTTCCGGCGTCTCCCGCGCAACCCCGCGCATTTCATCGATGTTGCCGTTGCAGTGCAGGATCACGTCGCAGCCGGCGCTGACGATGGCCCGGGTCCGTTCCGCGATCGATCCGGCCAGCGCATTCATCGACACGTCATCACTCATCAACAAACCCTGGAACCCGATCAGGCCGCGAATCACCTGTTCGATGATTGTCGCAGAAGTCGTCGCCGGATGGGCGGGGTCGAGCGCGCTAAACACAACATGTGCGGTCATAGCCATCGGCAGGTCCGCGAGCGGCTGGAACGCGGCGAAGTCGGTCCTTTCCAGCTCTGCTTTCGCGGTCTCGACGGCCGGGAGCCGGAAATGGCTGTCCGCCGTGGCCCGTCCGTGGCCGGGGATATGCTTGAGAACCGGTAGGACGCCGCCCTGTTCCAGGCCCCGGGTGACGGCGCGTGCGATCGCTGCGACCTTTCCCGGTTCGGTTCCATAGGCCCGGTTGCCGATCACCGCATCGGCGCCGGCGACCGGCACGTCCGCCAAGGGCAGGCAGTCAACGGTAATTCCAAGGTCGGCCAGATCCGCAGCAATCAGACGGGAGGCAAGCCACGCCGCCGTCAGACCCAACTTCGGATCGATGTCGTACAGTGCCGCGAAGCTTGCACCCGGCGGATAGGCCGGCCAATGCGGCGGACCCAAACGCTGCACTCGGCCGCCTTCCTGGTCGATCAGGACCGGAGCGTCAGCATCGCCGACTGCAGCCCTGAGTTCCGCAACAAGAGCTGAGACTTGCGCGGGAGTCTCGATGTTGCGCTTGAACAGGATGAAGCCCCATGGCCGCTCGGCGCGAATGAATTCGCGCTCGACGTCATTAAGGACCAGCCCGGAGGTACCGGTGATGAATGCACGGCTCGCCATGCGGCCGATTAGGCCGCATGCGGCTGACGGGTCAAGGAAACGGCCGTTAATTCCTTTGGACGACGCATTGTCCGCCGGCCGATTTCAGGCTTCCGCAGAATTGGGATGCCTCCTCCGGCGAGCCGAACGGCCCGACCATCGCGCGATAGTAGACCCCCTTTTCGCCGAGGTCGGCCCGCTTGATCACCGGCGAATGCCCGCCGAGCACGCCCGGGAACTTGCTCTGCAGCGCCCGGTACGATGCCTGGGCGTCGGCCTCGTTCCTTTGCGATGACACCTGAACCAGGTATCCGCCGCTGCTGATCGAAGCGGTCGGCGCCGTCGACGCCACCCGGGTCGGAGCCGGCTCGGGCTGGCCGCCCGGCATCAGCGAGATGGGCTGGTTCGCGCTCGCATTGGCCGATGCCGGGTTGCCCCGAGAGGCCGGCGTCCGGACGGCCGCCTGAGGCTTGGCGGGCGCCTGAGCGGACGGCGCGCCGTCAGGATTATCGCCCTTGACCGACAGGGTCCGGATCTTGCGCGGCTCATTGTTCGGCAGCGTCCCGTTGGCCGTAATCGGCGGCGGCGGCGCTGTCGTAGTCCCGACGCTCGAGACCGGCGGCGGGTTCGCATTGGCGTTCAGCGGCGGAAACACGACACGGGGTCCCGCCGTGTTGGCGCTGACGTCCACCGGCGTCTCCTCGCGCGACACGATCTTCTCGGTGCCGTCCCCCGTGGCCATCCGGTCCGGCGCCTTGGCGGGCGCATCGGCCTGGGCCGGCATCACTTTGGTCGGTGTGTTATCGGCCTTGATGATCGGCGGCTCACCGCTGCGAGGCGAGCCGACATAGGTGCGATAGGCGAAGGCGCCTCCGGTCCCCAGCACCGCAAGAGCCAGCACCGCGGCGACGGTCATCAGGCCGCTGGTCCGGCGGCGCGGCTCGGGATCTTCCTCATAACCCTGATAGGCATAGGGATCGTCGGGATAGGCCGGCGCGCGCTGCAGATCCTGCTCGCTCGCTTCCAACTGCCCATACAGCGCGTCGTCGTACCGCGACGGATCGTGGTCGTGACCCGCACTCTGGTACTGCGGGTCCTCGCCGTAGGTTTCGGCCGGCTGATAGGTTTGCTCTGGCTGATATGCCTGAACCGGCTCGGGCTCGGGCTCCGGCTGCGCCTGCTTAGGCGCATATCGGTGCAACGGGTGCACCGGACGCGGCTGGTAGTCACGCTCCGGCTCGTCGTAGCCCGCCTGGGGCTGCGGGGGCGGCGGCGCAGCCTCTTTGCGCGCGCGCTGCATCCAGGGCGGCGGCCCAGCCGGCGGCACGTCATTCTCGACCGGCGGCTCATAGGGTTGCGGCCGCGCATTGGCCCGCGATTGCAGCGGATGCGGCGGCTGGGGCTTGCCGGCGTTGCCGAACGGATCGGTCTGGCCGATCAGCCGGGCCAACTCGGCGAGCGGATCGCTGTCGGCCTTGGCCGCTTCAGGATAAGCACCGCCATCGTAATCGTCGGCGGCGGGAAAAGGTCTGTTCTGATATCGATCAGCCATTGTGATGATGCATCCCCTTCGGGACAGCGCCAAGATCGCCGGTACAGCCGGTACGAACGAGTTGGCCCCTGCCAGATGCCCTCACAAATCCCCACTCGTGAGGGCCAAATGCCCCTACCTACCGCATCTCGGTCGGAGCGTGGACGCCTAGAACAGCTAAGCCCGATGCCAGAACCGAGACGACGCTCTGAACCATTGCCAGTCGCGCCCTCGTGAGTTCTGCATCATTATTGATAATGAAGCGTAAATAGGGCAAATCGCGCCCTTTGGTCCAGAGCGCATGAAATTCGCTGGCCAAATCATACAGATAAAAAGCGATTCGGTGGGGCTCATGGGCGATGGCCGCCGCCTCGATCATGCGCGGATAAAGCGCCAGTCGCCTTAAAAGATCAATCTCCGCCGGATCGGTCAGCCGATCGACAGCGGCATTCCGCAGGTAAGCGAGCCGCGCCTCTTCGGTCTCCGGGAGGTCCGGAATCGCCTCCTCCCGCGCATTGCGGAAGATCGAATGGCCGCGGGCGTGGCCGTATTGCACGTAGAAGACCGCATTGTCCTTCGACTGCTCGATCACCTTGGC
>Ga0099824_1004977_pt1 | contig 18903 bp, 7 predicted proteins | sample SiratrowhiteBW_FD_76837 | JGI IMG/M metagenome (GOLD analysis project Ga0099824, IMG submission 76837) | Root nodule microbial communities of legume samples collected from California, USA - Siratro white BW | ecosystem: Host-associated > Plants > Roots > Nodule | place: USA: California... | reverse complement strand
AAAAAATTTTATATTAAACAAAAAAAAAAAAAAAAAAAAAAAAAAATATAAATAAAAAATAATAAAAATAAAAAAATAACATATAAAAAAAAAAAATATATATATATATATATATATATATATATATATATATATTATACACATAATTTGTTATATTATATTATATAAAATAAATTACACAAAAGAAATTATTTTTAATAAAATTTATAAAAAAAAAAACATTTTTAATAAGTATTTTTTTAATACATGTAGGCTTTGTTTGGTTGGGGGAGTGGATTTGAGGGAATGGTTATGAAAGTTTGTGAATGATTTGATAGATGTTATAGATTTGTTTTAATTTTTTTAATTGAGATATTTTTAAAATTACTAATTGACCTTTGTGGAATAAGATGGTAAAAAATTAAAATGAATTGGATTAAATTGACTTTAACATAAAAAATATAGAAATTAAATCAACTTAACTAGATATTTTTCTGTAGGTTAATAATGATTTTATCTAACCCAACCTGTGAACATCCTTACTTTTATGTTTTAATAATTTTATATTTAAAAGAAAATAAAACTGTTTTTAAGATAAATAAAAAATATTTTAAATAACATCTTTTCTCTCAATTTCATCATAAACATTGAATCAAACAAGAAGACAAAAATATGTTTTCTTAAATTTGTTCAATTAAACATTAAGTAAACATGTTTTTTATGAAAAAAAAAATAAATAGAAAACAACATAACATGTATAATATACTTTTATTGTTTCTTTTATAAAGTAAACAACTTTTATTAATTTTATTATTTTAAATCAATAATATTATGAATTGATAGATTGTATTGAGTATGGATAGATTGAAGAGGGATTAATTATATTATAGCTGTTTTGGAAAAAAAGGAAAGTATTATGAATAAAAAAATATATATAATTATTGGAATCAATTATTTGAAGAATTATGGTTCAATTAAAAGAGGTATACATCAGTTTAATTTTCATACATAATATATATATATTATTACAATAAGTATACATTAATGTTAATAATTGTTTCTTGTTTATAATTTTTTAATTATTTTAGTGTGATAAAATTAAGTAAAAAGAGTTAATGCTACACTGTACATGACAAATCCTAAACCCACTTAAAGGTATATTTCCTAATTTTCAAAGTCATAACCCACTTATAAAGGCATTTTGTAATTTCCACCTCATTTTTAAGGACTATTTCCTAATTTTCATTTACATCTCCTCAAATCTCTTCACATGATGGAAAATGTCATTTTACAAATCCCTCCTTATCCATTCTCTCAAATTAGGTCAACCAAACAGAATCCATCCACTACAATCCATCCTCTTCTACAATAAATTCATTCAAATTGGTTCAACCAAATAGACACGTAATATATTATAAAATAAGTTTTTAAGATACTTTCTAATAAATATGATTAAAATAACACATTTAAATCATTATATTATTATTGTCTATTTTAATTTAGGTTGTACCTTATAATATACAACTCACATGAATCAATTATATTCATATTTCTTATTAGCCCTTGAATATTCTTTATATTTTTTTTTGAATATTTTTTATATTTTTTTCTCAAATCACTCTTAAATAGTATTCTTAATATCTAACCATGATGATTACATTTAATAAATGTAATCTTATTTTTTTTTAAGAAAAAAACTTATCTTCAAGTTTAATGATGTTCATCTTTTAAAAAGATAAGTTTTACACACACGTCACTTTTAACTTCTTTTTTCTTTAGATGGTCTTTTTAGTCATGTTTTATTTTAATTAAATATCTTTATATATATTAATAACTTTTATTATTTACTTTTGTTTTTTTCTTTCCATTTTTTTAATTACAGTTTTTCTTAAAAATACTTTATTTTTTATGTTCAAATTTCATCTAAATATAAAATATTTTTAAAATAAAAATTTCTTAGCATGAATTCACATTTAAGGTTTTTTAACTTTTATTTTAAGATAAAGATAAAAAAATTAATATATTTATGAAAAAAATAGGAATAAAATTGAAAAATTGTGTATGTTATCACAACATGTAACGAGACCCACAAAAATCATTCCCAAATTCAAAGTTTCTTGCTTAAATGGTAGTTGTCAGTCAGGTGTAAGCCGACTAACTTCTTGTCTGACCAAGCGATAGTAAATTCATTTTCGATCACTTCACATCCTCAAAGACTTGGGGGCCTATGTACTATAGACTAGGCCGAGCACCCCCAACCAATGCATAATTGCATAATTTGTATGAGTCAACCGACCGAATGATTACCGATTTAGGCTAGCCGACCGAGTACCATCCGGTACGACTTTACAAGGCTCAATAAACCTATTCTATTGTATCATCAGACACGTGACATCAATAAGACAACCAACCACGTGACAACCATTTATAATAACACTTCATTAGTAAGTTGGGCCTTCAACCCAATCACTCGAATGCCCATTTGAACACGGTAAAAAGAGAAGGTAAACACAAGAGATAAGGTACTGTTACTCTATCCTACTATATCCTTCATTACTTGGACCTTTTTTTACTTGAGTTGCATGTAGGACCCCCTTCCGAAATTATGTGTACGCGAAGGATTTCAGATCAGCTAAAGAGCTTTCAGACTAATCATGCAGGACCTCCTTCCAAAATTGTGAGTACGCGAAAGATTTCAGATCAGTTAAGGAACTTTTGGACTAATCAGAATGACCGAGTAGAAGACAAAGACCAGAATTAACAAAATACGACCAAGGACATGATTGTTGTTGGAATTAACCGATCTCTAAAAAACAATTTTAGCTCTTATTACTCTTTTATCGTAGTGTTTGACTACATAAAAAGATGATAAGATGAAAAATCATGAACACGGAGACAATTTGATTAACAATTCAATATAAATAGCTTAATCAAATAATACTATATTTTCTACAATTGACGTTATTTAGTGGTATGTTTTATTTATTGTACAGAAACCGTAAATAAACAAATATTTTAAAATGGAAATTAATATTTTTACATAATTTAAACAGAATAGATAAGATCATTGATTTATAAATAATTCTATCCCTCTTTGCAAATTCAAGAACAAAAACTTAGTAACAACTTCGATAAATGTGAAATTTTATAAAATATTTAATAACACTTATTTAAAATTTTCAGTTTGATCCAACTACACACTTTCACAGCATGATTCAAGCAGTCCCCTAAGTAATATATATTAAACAAATAATTGCTTAACCAATTATTATAAATTTCTCATTGTGAAAGACGTAAGTTGATCTTTCACTTTGGAAAATATTTATACATAGTTGGACCTAAGGAAGATGCAACATTGAATGAATGGTGCCATTTAGATGTATACTTGGATATAAATTACACTGCCCAAAGTTTAAAAACTGACTATTCATTCTGTCAAAGAATCATATAGCACAATCTGCTATTATTATTATTTGGTAAAAGAAATCAGCCATCACCTATACCTTGTTCCACTTTCCATTAATTGTAGGGGTAACTCATCTAACTTTGATTCATGTGGAGTTTGGCCTCCTCCATGGGAAGAAGGAGATGTCTCTTCTCCCATCATTTGAAAAAATGCATGAGGTGCCCAACCTACATGTTTGCAAGAAAAATGAAAGTGACAGTACCAATCATTAATATCCAATTTGATTATTTTCTACTTGATAGGTATTCAAGCATGATTAAAGATCTGATGAAGATTAAAGATCTAAATGAAGTCCAAACATTGAAATTCTGTGACTTTCATGAATTCATGTGGTACATGCAAGTGCCTGATAGATGTCAAGGAAAATGCAAGTTAAATTGCAATTCAAAGATGGAATAATGAAGAACAAGAATGCATACCATGTGGTTGAGTAGGAAGGGGAAAGAGCAGCAAATAGCAGATTGAAGACACTACAAGTCCTGAAGCAACAGCAATGAAAGGGAGTTATCAGACACTATTTGCAGAAAATGAAGTTCAAATAAAAGAAACAATTAATGTGTTGCATTATTATAGTAACAGTTGTAACTAGGAAGCAACCTATGATGCCCCCAGCAAACACATCAGTCCAATGATGCCAGTAATCATCAACTCTACTAATTCCCACAAGAGCAGCAACAAGCAAAGGAAGCAAGACTAGGCATAGTTTTCCAATATGGCCTCTACGATCAAACACTCTAATTTTCCCTGATAAATACCATGAAAGGAAACCAAGACCAGCAAATGACCCTGCAACAAACTTTTTCATAAACACTTTTATGAAAGTAATCTCTTCAGAAGCTTATTTTATTTTGATATTTTTCTTTTAGAACTATCTATAGAAAAACTTACTCTTTCTCACCAATATGTTTGAAATAGATATTCTACTACTTACATGAAGTATGCCCACTTGGAAAACTTTTGTATCCTTCCTTTATAATTGCCTTAATCCCAGTACAAAGAGCATCACCAGTGTCTTCGTCATACACCTGCATGACCCAATTCACAAAGCATAACTAAGCAATCAGTGTCAGACAGAAAAAGTCAGAGACAAGAATATTTTAAGGATTGAAGGAATGACTAAGGTTGTACTCGGTTTGAGAGAAAATTTCTTGGTTTCTGTTTCCTGCATTCACAAATAACTGCAAAAACGCACAATGCTTTGTCTTTGTTTATAGGAAACATTGAAAACAACAAAAATCTTATTCTCACTTTTACAACATACATATCTTTTGAAAAGTCAAAACAATGTGAGATTACTTCCTAACTATTATTGAACATGAAATGAAAACAAATGACATTGTCTCAAAAAGACCTTAAAGTTTACCAAATACTGAGAACAAGAAGGATAACAAACACACAGGTATTTTGTCAGGGAAACACCGGTGGAAGAAGTTTGGCCGTGGTCTACCAACAGCATCCTTAATGGAATCAGTGATGACTCCAGTGATTAAGCTAGAAAACATGATACCTACATTCCAGTTAGATACAAAGAAGTGAAGGGACAAAAGCCATAAAATTCAAGAGTCATAAAACGGAAACAGACTGAAAGAACACAAGAGAATACCTAATATCGCATGGTGTAAATCATAGATATCCCTTCTGGAACTGTAAAACCCAACAAAGATGAGAATGGGGAGAAGAATAGAGAGGATCTGTTACAGGAATGAATGATGTAAGTTTATGATATAAGGTATAAATAGGGTGTATCTTCATATATAGAAAGACTATGAACACACCCTTTTGAGCATACAATTTTTTATTGATTGAAATTTATCAAATATTACATGGTTTTTGTAATTTTCTATAATCTGTTGAACCCCTCTTCTGTTCTTAGTAGTTTTCAATGAATTTCAACCAAAAAGATAGAGTGTAGCAAAAGAATATGTTTCTTTCATGCATTATTGGCAGCAGATACTTACAGGGACAGCCCACATGGGTATGGTATCTTTTTTTAATGGAAACATAAGATTTGTCATCATGTTTTCCCCAACATAGCGATGGAATGGTTCTACCAAATTCAAGAGTCCGTCAATAACAGCAAGAAGAACAAGAATCAGCCAATCATGCTTGTGAGTTAGTGCCAACTTGCTTCCTGGAGATTGAAAAGTCATTTTTTCCAAGTATGGCTACAAAAGAAAAGCTCAGTCACCTTTGTATTCATTTATTTTGGCCTAAAATAGTATAATCAGTAATGTTTAATATGTGATCTTAGTCCTCTACAGCAATCAGTAATAGGCTTAAGAACCATTGAAACTTTAAGAAACTTTTACTACCTGCACTTGATATTTCAGAATAGCCATGGCAATGGAAATTGAAGGTTTTATAAGATTATAAAACAAGACAAAACTTAAACTACAGTTCCTTAAATCATTGTTTAGAATTGAAATTTCACTTCATGAATTCATGTGACAGTTTTGTATTAGAAGTCAGGATAATCTCCTTAGATAAAACTCTAATTCTGATCAGAGATCAGTACTAAAAGAACCCATATAACTATATTTAAGTTTTTCCCATAAAATACACTCTTAATTGAAAGTTTCAATATTAGGAACCAGAAATGATATGACTAGGAAATACATTCATACATTCATCCGTCACTGTATTATGCATCTTAATTCAATCTTTGTCTGATAACCTGATGTGTTCCTATACACATAATTATGCCAAATATATGCCACAGGTATATGATAAAAAAATAATGCAACAACAATAAAACTGAAACCAAGAAACTTCTTCAAAACTGAGACATAACCTGAAGAGAAAAACCAAAGGAATATCAAGATCAAATAGGAAATGAAAAATGAACCTTCAGCTTTAAGCATAAATATTTGGAGAAAGAGATACGCAAAGACGAGGACGTGCGTTCTGCAAACTGCACGCCCAGTGTCCAACGTAAAAGCTATGTGTAATGAGAAAAACTTCAGACAAATATTAGAGTTTGATGAATGATTTGAGGAAGAATTGCATCTTGAGATCTAAAATTAGTGTGTAAATGTTTTCATTACTTGTTAGTAATCTCAATGATGTGTCTGTATATTCTTTCTCCATTTTGTGTGCTTCAAGATTTTTCTGACCAAATGTTAAAAAATAATTTCTTTTGAGTATTAATGATCACTAACTTACATCAATTTTGTATCTGTTAATAAAACTTTTGCATACACAAAACTAAGAATAAAATCGAAGTTAGTAAGCACCTTACACTCAGACAATTTTTTATTATTTTATCCTCATCACTTTTCCATTATAAATACAAAATTTTATTTTTATAATAATTATATTATTCTTTAAAACTAAGTTGCCAAATGATTTGAGTAGTCAAAACTTCATTTTTCCTGAAGAAACAAACAACTATAAAAAAGAAACCATTTTTTTTTTAAATTCTTTTAAAGCATATCAAAATAACCAGTTACTTAAGGTTTTTTCTTTTTACACACCCATAATTTCTAACTGATTCTCATAATTTTTAAAATGAACATTTTACTCTTCTTAAAAGCTGAACAAGCTTTGCAGAATTTACAGAACATGATTTCTAGAACAAATTGCTCAATGATTAAATTTATTTTTTACCTTGTCTTATAAAATAATTGTTTTTCCTCCTTTTTACGTTTTCGTGACTGTTATCAGTTTTTTAACAGTGTAAAAACGAAACTAAATAGATATATAAATATTAATATATAAAAAATTGTATAAAGGCTAAAATATAAAAAAAAATATATAATAACTAATATAAAAGATTAACACAAATAAAGAAATCAAATAATTAGTTGAACTTTTACACTAGTGGGCCTGAATCAGCCTTGCCCACCATCAGCAATTGTCCCAACACAGATATATTTCTTTCTTTCTTTTTACACACCCCAATACAGATGGATAAAGACACAAAATCAGACAACATAATAATATAAACTACTAAAAACAACAACAAAAGCCTGAGCATATATGTTCCACTGTCCTGTACTTTCATAGCACAATAACCATGGGCCTCACACTAGTCCACACCACTGATACCACTCATTAAGTAAATGCTGTCTTCACTGTTTCACTCAGCACCTACTCTCACCAATCACCATTCATACCCAGATACGAGTCACCAAACTTTTTTAAACTAAACCAAAAAAGAGCTAAACATCAAACCAAGAGGAAGACTTGGGCAACAGAGCTTGAAAGTTGAAACCCCCAGCCAGAGTTGCCACTCAGTGACCAAAAGATTGCATTTTTACCCCTATTCCAGCTTCCTCAAACATCACAACTCAGACCCACTCAAATGCCTCCCATATCTTGCCTCCTCCTATTGATCTTCCTCATCACCACTTCCACCATGGGCTGTGTGGTTGGAGCTGTTGGGGTGAACTGGGGCACCATGGCTTCTCACCCCCTTCCACCTCTCAAGGTGGTGAAGCTCTTGAAGTCCAACAACATCAATAAAGTTAAGCTCTTTGAAGCCAACTCTGATGTTCTTCAGTCTCTTTCTGGCTCCAACATTGCCGTTACTGTGGGCATTCCTAACACTATGCTCAGAAGCTTGAACTCTTCTAAGAAAGCTGCGGATAGTTGGGTCCATGATAATGTCACCCGCTACATGCCTAATGGGGGCAGTGTAACTCGAATTGAGTGAGTCAGATTATTTCTTGCCCTTTTCTTACTGGTGCTTTCTTGTGTTATTCGTCATATTATTGTTTTATTTTTCCATTTTGTTATGCACTTTAATTCTCAATGTTTTGGATTTTTTTTGTTTTTTTACTTTTTAATTGATTGATGATGGACATTCTCAAGTGGGGTTGTCGATTCCGTGTTTGTTATTATGCCCCCTTGATGAGGCATCCTGAAGAGTGAAACAACCATTAGTGTCTAAGATAGGTTTTTATATTATAGAACAATTCCATAGTTGCCAAGGTGCATGTTTTTATTTAAAAACATAAGTGGATTGTCATAGCATATGCTCACAGCTTAAAGGAAGTGGAAATAAGTAACTACAGAATGCCAGAATCTGTACTTGGACCATTGAGACTATATACCAGTAAGAAATCAGGATAATACCAATTTTCTTGAATTTACTGCTTTTGTTAATGGCAATTTCTTGGTTCATTATACATTGGCCTTCACTCCTAGATATAGTTCCACTTCCATTTAAGCAAATAATAACAGGTGAATAACTATGATATGTTGCACTGCTTTGTGTGTGCAGAAGACAGTATAGCAGTTAGTGATGTGCACAAAAAAAAATTGCATCTTATTTTGACCTCAGATGGATACTCTCTTAGTGTGGGATTTTGACATTAACCCTTGTTTGGTAGATGGAGAGGAAGTAACTGTATGAAAAAGAAAAAAGAGGAAAGAAAGTAATAGGTAAGAAATGGAGTATGTTTGAATCAAGAGAAATAAAGTGGAAATAAAATTGTATGACTGTTTGGTTTGAGAGAAAAGAAAAGAAGAGAAATATATTTTGAATAAAAATACCTTGTTACTCTCGAAACAATGATAGTATTCTTTTTTCTTTTTAAAAATAAAACCAGATCATACTTGTAGCATAACGCTTGAACATAATTGATTATGCTTGCAAACATAATCTGTAATGTCTGATAACACAACAGATTATGCTTATAAGCATAGTCCATTATGCTAATCAATTATGCCAATAAACATACTCAGTTTGCACACAAGAAAATCACTGGATTGAATGTTGTAGTAGTCAATTTTGGCAGTTGCACGAGTAGCATATGAGGCTAAGATGGGATAATAAATGCACGATCATAATTTTGTCTCATTTCCCTGCATATGAGAGAGGAACTTATTTTGTGCGAGGCCCACATGTTTTTTTATTTAATTTTTTAGTTTCATTTCTTTTCTACCAAACAACGCTCTTTCTTTTCATTCTGCGTCATTTCTCATTTAACAAAAACAGTGCAAGGGTTGTTTTCTTGAAAAATATTACTTTTTTCTCATCTCAGTATTGCATGCTAGGAGGTATGCTCTGGCAGGCAGGTAGGTAGGGCCACTGTGCTGCAATGTTGGATGTATTTTATTGAATTGAACTCAAAGTTGAAATAGAATGAGTTATGCATGGTGTTCCCTCTTCGCATGGCTCTAAATATGACTTTTGCAGATATGTTGCAGTTGGTCATGAGCCTTTTCACAAAAGCTACGGTGAACAATTTCATCCCTTCTTAATTGGAGCTGCCATGAACATTCAAGCAGCTTTAAAGAAGGCAAAATTGGACAGCAAAGTGAAAGTTGTGGTTCCCTGCAGCTTTGACAGTTTTGAGACAGGATTCAACATGTCCTCAGAAGTGCATTTCAGGTCTGATATCAACAAAACCATGACTGAGCTCCTCGTGTTTCTTGGTAAGCTTGGATCACCTTTCTTTGTGACCATTTCTCCGTTCATAACCCACCTTGAAACCAAAAACATTTCACTGGATTTTTCCCTCTTCAGACAAACTGCACGCCCTCATACTTTTAACCATAAAACCTACAAAAACAGTTTTGACTTGAGCTATGATACAGTGGTTACTGCATTATCATCAGCAGGGTATCCTAACATGGACATTGTTGTGGCAAAGATTGGTTGGCCAACTGATGGGGCGGCCAGTGCAAGCTCAAACCTTGCTGAAACCTTCATTAGAGGCCTCATAAACCACCTCCGTAGTAACTTGGGCACCCCACTTAGGCCACATAAGCCACCGCTTGAAACATACATTTTTAGCCTTCTTGATGAAGATCAAAGGAGCATTGCTTCTGGAAACTTTGAAAGGCATTGGGGTTTGTTCACTTTTGACGGCCAAGCAAAGTACCATGTGGATCTTGGCCAAGGTTCAAGCAGCCTAGTGAATGCTCAAAATGTTGAGTATCTCTCTTCCAAGTGGTGTGTTGTGAACAACAACAAAGACCTGTCAAATGCAACTGCCAGTGCTTTAGAGGCTTGTGCAAATGCTGATTGTACTGCACTATCTCCTGGTGGATCTTGCTTCAATATGAGTTGGCCTAGTAACATATCATATGCTTTTAATAGTTACTATCAGCAGCATGATCAGAGAGGTGAGAGCTGTGATTTTGGAGGTCTAGGTTTGATCACAACTGTTGATCCTTCCATGGATCATTGCAGGTTTCCTATTGAGATTCGCATCTCTCATGCAGAATTTCACAGGCTGTGTACTTTCCAGTGGCTGATTTTGCTTGTTACAACCCTCTTTGCTGCGGCTTTGGCGGTTTGACATAGGTAAAGAAGAGGATCATTTTTCATCCCTCACCTGCTGTAATTTTGTTGCAGATGTATATTGCTGAATTGAAATGGTTAGCACATTTTCTTTAACTTACACATGCAGGTTTAATATGAAGGGTGCCACTTTTCTTTTTTACTCTTTGCATACATTTCTGATATGAGATTATCCAGAAAGTGAGTGAAAGAATGATCACAACATGATTTACAATGCATATACAGTTTATGTTCATACAATATGAATAAAAATATATTTAAAAAAAGTTAATGTTTATTTTTAGAGTAACTACATATTTAATAAAGAGTTTTTGATGTTCATTAACAAGTGCAATTAGAGTACTTGGTAGCAATTTTCCTTTTAAGTTTTTTAGGATAACAAGTACTTTTTTTTTACTATGATGGTTTTATGTCATTACTTTTTGCTTGTATTAGGTGAAGAAAGTTTTTAAATTTATTTATTTTTATTTTTGAATTTAATTGAAATACGTGGATAGTATAAATCCTTATACACTATTATTCATTCTCAGTCTCTCAAATAATTGAAAATTGTATATTTCTTTCATAATGATTATTTTGCATGTTGTACTTAAAATAATTTAATTTGTTTGAAAAATAAAGATTTTATATGGATAGAATCTCAAAATAAAGTCTTCACATATTTACTATGATAAATATGTTATTTTTATTCCTTTTTTTTGTAATTAATTGTTATAAAAGAATTAATTTAGGAATAGCGTTTCATCTTATGTGACAAGACACAACTAATGTTGATTTTGAATTGAATTGAATTGATCGTGGATCAAATTAATTTTGCAATGATGTTATTCATGTATGGTTCTTTTTATTATAAAGGAAATTGGCATTGGAATTTTGTATAAGATTTATATTTCAAATCAAAATTCGTTATAGATCTAGAATAAATTCTTTGATGTAAAAAATTATTTAAATAACTTCAAACAATATTTAACGTGATTTATGAGAATCTAACATGGAGGCAAACACATTAGCTTTCGGACAACTTTCTCCATTCCTTGTTAGATTTATTTTTTACAATAATGAATATAATCAATATTTTAAATTCCATAAAAAATATTATGTAATTTCGTAACATATTCTTTATCTTTCTAATCGATTAGTCATTTGTTTTTACTATAACAATACTTCTATTTAAGGATAGTCTTAATCTTAAAAATAAAAAGGATAATTTTAGAAAATATTTAATATACTGTTTATTACTTTTGCAAAAAAAGCAACTAATTTTTTTAACTAAAGAAGATAACTAATTTAAAATAATTTATTTCTCTAAATGGTCTTGTAATAAATTGTGAAGATGACATGGGCCGATACCTTGTGAAAGAGGCTTAAGGCCTTCAGTGCTTGGCCCATTTAATTTCACAGTCCTTTCTTTACATCAGTTCACATACTCGTTACCAAAAAATCTCACTGATTTTTCTTCTTTCGCGGTCCCAAGGAACCCTAGATCGGATCATGTCTGGAGCATACGGTCAAGACGGCGGCGGTTCTGCGCCACCGTCATATGGTGCCAGCGGCGGATACGGAGGCGGAACCTATGGTGGTGGCGGTGGAGGATATGGTGGTGCCGATGGCGGTGGAGGTTACGGAGCGAAAAGCAGTGGAAACGGCGGCGGATATGGTGGTAACGATGGTGGAGGTTATGGAGGAAGGAGCGGCTACGGTGGAAACGATGGCGGAGGCTACGGAGGAAGAGGCGGTGGTCAAGGTGGCCGGGGAGGTGGAGGTTATGGTGGTGGATATGGTGGTCGAGGTTTACTTTTTGTTCTTTTTCTATCTTTTTAACTGTTAATTTATTTTTGCCGTGTCGTGTTCATATTTGATGTGAAATTCTGCAGGTGGTGGTGGAGGTAGTGGCGGATATCAAGGTGGTGATCGCGGTGGTCGAGGTGGAGGTCGCGGGGGCGGTGGCCGTGGCGGTGGCGGGAGCGGCAGAGATGGAGACTGGCGTTGCCCTAACCAAAGGTATCTATTTTCTTAGTTTTTAAATTTTGCGCTTGAAACCATATCTATTTTTTAATTAGATAAAGCTGTGAGAATTTACTGCTGTTGATTCCTTTGTCTCTTCATTTGATTCGAAATTGCTATTATGTGTAGTTGTGGGAATTTGAAGTTTGCCAGAAGGGTTGAATGTAACAAATGTGGTGCTCCTTGTCCTAATCCGAATAGTTCTAATGAACGTGGTGGAAGTGGTGGTGGCGGGGGTGGTTTTAGTAGAGGTGGCGGGGGTGGGGGGTATGGTAACAATCGAGGGGGAAGATCCGGGAACTATGATGGAGGAAGAGGTAATGATTATAACAGTGGAGGGGGTCGATCTGGTAACTATGATGGTGGGAGAGGTAATGACTATAACAGTGGAAGGGGTGGCAGTAATGATGGTAGAGGTGGTTCATATAGAGGTAATCAAGGTGGAGAAGATGGTAGCTATGGTCAAGTTCCTGCTCCTAATGCCCAATCTTATGGTGGTGGTGGAAGCTACCCACCCACTTACAATTCTTATGGTGGGAATGCAAGCTATGGAACTGATGCAGTTCCTCCACCTGCAAGTTATACTGGCGGACCTAATTCCTATCCTCCATCATATGGGGGTAACGCCGGTGGTTATGGTGGTGATAATCAAGGGGATGGCCGGAGTGGTGGTAGATCTGGGCCTCCGTCTGGGTATGACAATAGTTATGGTGCTGGTAATCGAGGTGGATTTGGTGGGCCTCCTGCCGAGCCCCCAGCTGCAGTGAAGCAGTGTGATGAGAAGTGTGATGACACATGCGACAACTCTAGAATCTACATCTCAAACCTTCCACCAGATGTGTCTATTGAAGAATTGAGGGAACTTTTTGGAGGCATTGGACAAGTAATATTCTGGTCTTTTTACATTGGAGTTTTTCACAAGCTTTAGCTTTAGAGCTTCGTATTGTGAATTTTGTTTGATGAATCTTTTATATATTCGAATCCAAAGCCTCTTTCACCTGAAACTCATGTCTTTTGATGCATAGGCATTTTTTATGGGTTATATTAGCAATCGTGTTTTATAGAAGAAATATTTACTATCTTGTGGTGGGGAAATAAGATTATTTTTCCTGATTATTCCTTGAAAGAGGCTTATTGTGTCAGTAATTTTGTTGTATGTTTTAACTGTTTAGGTTGGAAGGATAAAACAGAAGAGGGGCTACAAAGATCAGTGGCCTTGGAACATTAAGATTTACACAGATGAGAATGGAAATAACAAGGGAGATGCTTGCCTTGCTTATGAAGACCCTTCTGCAGCACATTCAGCTGGCGGTTTTTACAATAGTACTTCATTGAACAATTTCCTCGTTTTTATCTTTCCATTTAGCTTGTGTGTGTGTATGGCGTTTCTTATATAACGAGACTTTAATAATGAATTTTTCATTTCAGATTATGATTTGAGGGGTTACAAAATCAATGTTGCAATGGCAGAAAAATCTGCGCCAAGAGCTCCACCTGCGTATAACCAAGGGTATGCCTTACAGACTGATTTATTTCTCACTTCTATAACAATATTTGTCAATTATTTGCTATCTGAATTGTTTGGTTGATAAATTATTTTGGGAATTGTTCTATACATTTAGCAGTTATGGGCTATGTATGTTTATTATGCAACTGATCATTGTTTTTGAATGTTTGCTTTTTCAAAATATTATTTCTCTTCTGAAACTGAATATTGAATTATTAATTTTGTTCTACAGGGGCAATAGGGGTGGCTATGGTGGAGATAGACGCAGAGACAACTATAGAGATGGAGGTGGCTCTGGGCCTGATAGGCGTGATCATTATGGAAATCGTTCTCGTCCATACTAAGAGCTCGGACATTGAGAGTTTTATGTACTATGAATTGTGGGCTGAGGGTTTAATTATTTCAGTTGGCTGGTTTCTTGAATTGGAAGCAAGGAGGTAGGTTGTTCACTTACTTTGAGCAATACCTCTTCCGCTCCTTTTTGTTTCAATTGTCTAGCTGGTGGGTTTTGAATTTAGCCAGGGATTAATTTAATCATGTGAATGTTTTTATAGAGGCAAGTGGATAGTCTCCCAATTGCTTGCTGCTAAGGTAGGTGTTGAATATTTCAGGTGAGTGCCGCTTTCACGTAAATGGGCCTAATACTTGCTTGGAAATTCCTTATGTCATTATGTGGATAAATGCTTGCAGTCCTAGCTCATCCCATGTGGCATCTGGTACAAGCAGGTGTTGGCATTAATCAATACAATGTTTTATGTTAGTCATGGTTCCATAAGTCAATAAATCATAATTATAATGTTTCAAGTTAAATTGGTTTTTTGTAAGGAGAGAAGTAAATAAATTAAAAGCCTTTTGTAATCAATCTATCATGAGTTATACTATCGTGGTCTGTTTGATCGTTAGACTTTATAAAGTCTTAGATTTTTTTTTTTTCTTTTTCTAGATGCAACTTTTTGAGAAGTTTTTTTTTTAATTCTTTATATGGACATCCAAGCAACTCAAGGTAAAGCTAAGCCTTTGAGCTAATATTTAACACTGAAAAGAATGCAATTTACTCAAAATTGTTTTCATTTGAAGTGTTGAAAAACCACTCTTTTGAGTCAGAAATAAGTAGTATGGCATATAGCAACAGGAATGCTATATGTTGGGCTCCCTAATATTAGTTTCATATTTTGATGACATTTTTCTATGCTTCATGGCGTAGATTAGCAAAAGCTGTCACTTTTTTATGGATAAAGTCGAACAGGTTAAAACATTACAATATTCAAGTATTCTTTTAATCTGTTTTTGGAGATTAACTAGACAAAATAGTTCCATATGTTCTGATGTGGTAGATCATAAACTTGTATTAAAAAAGCTTATAGATGTGAAAAGGAACTCTTGCATATACTTTATCTGATTTATGTGATGTAGAAGGCATCTGTGTTTAGTCTTGAATCCCTTTTAGCTTTCTTATGGTTTGCATTCTTATTTTATATTTTCTTTTTGCATTTTGCACTGGATTTGGCCCCTCTGTAACTGTAATTTACGGAATAGCCAATAGGGAAGTCAAGTATCTTTTGGACTTTATAATACGCATGTTTTGCTTTTGGCAAGCTAGCTATTGGAGTTCGCGCTTCTCAGTTGCATTCCTCTGCCACGTATTCTCTGCAATTCAAGTTTGTTTCTCCGTTTACATGATAAAATTAGTACAGTTGCACTGCGAGTTTGTTTAAATGTTCACACATATATATCCGGTGGCTTGTGCATAGTCAGTACTTGCGAGCAGAACTTTCCCTGCGGCTATTTTGGGTGACAAGTATCGTTGCCTCTTAACCTTGCTTGTTCATTTAGCTCCTTACCCACAGATGTTATATAATTCAAATGTACTTTGACCCCTAGTTTAGATTGTGATAGCCTGTTTTGAAATTATACAATCAGTTGGGTCGTTAGATTTGTTTGTTGTGAATATCTACTTGTTTAAACCTGGTCATTCTTCTAGATGGTTCATGGGGATAGACATTAGTTTCACCCGTTATTCAAACACCACTGTCCTCTCTGACCGTTATTTCGAGTTTTGGGTTCTCTATTTTTGAAGTATTCACGGGCTTTGTAATATTTTATTGATAATTTCATTGACATTGATATTGTGCCAAATAACTTCCGTCTTTATCAAATCCTGGGTCGGTCCGTAATTTTTTTGTTTTCGCTAAAATTTAGTCATTTATGTACTGCATTTGCGGAAAGAAGGAGATTTGTATGAGGATCAATCGATTTTTTAATGCGGTATTGCATTCTTTAGCATAAACTTGATAAGTATGGTTTTTTTTTAATAAATGTTTGAAGTCCGGTATCGCAATAAGACATTCGAGTTGTTTTCGGTGACTCAAGTAGTGATGCCCATCTTGTTAAGGGTTCATAATTCTTCGGTTTTGAGTTATATAGACTGCATCCAAATTGAAAGAAATTATGTAATTTGCTGATGAGATAATATTTCACCCGAATGCTAGCTTGTCTACTATAAGAATTCAATTTTGCTAAGAAACTGTGAGTTGAATAAGTAAAATAACTCCGAAACTTTTGTATTGACGTTATTTTATCGTTGTACCAAACAGATCTGTCTTGAAAATTAACCTCTGTACGCGCGCATATATTCGTATACAATAGCTATTTATTTTTCTTGATATTTTTTAAATAATTTTTGTTTTGTTAATTGAAAAGTAAATATGTTCGTACACATTAGCTATTTATTTTCTTGATATTTTTTAAATAATTTTTGTTTTGTTAATTGAAAAGTAAACTCCATTTTAAATTCAAAATGTGTGGTGGGAGGGCTTACGTCATAACAAAAAGTTATGAAAAGGAACCTAAAAAGGGAATTATTTAGAGTAAATGCGCAAGAAGGGATGCATGATGGTAATATTACTCAAACACACTGGGACGAGACAGGGACACTAGTAGGAATACTATTAGTGATACGATTTTAGTATTACTAATAGGGATACACAAGGAAAATAGAGTTGGATATTGAAGACAGTCGCCACATACATATGTGAATCTCTCGTAGATAAACTAAAACAAATCTAGATAGGATTCAATAAATTTAGGCAATAAACTAAAATAATATTTAGTTTGAAATGCTATCATTTAATACCGATCAAATGGCAATATATTTTATTCTTAATCATGAGAAAAAAAGATATTATCCTTTTATAATTATGTTCACAAATATTCTTTTAAAACTTGTAACAAATATGAATGTTTCACATTCTTAAATTAAACCTGTAAACCTTTAAACAAATACATGATAAAATTCAACTCATACCCAGTTTGTTATTTTTCTTCCCCTTTAATTTGTATTGAATGATTTACCATAATCTCTCTCCCCCGTCCCCCTCGCCGCATTTTGTTTGTATGTATTTGCTATAAAGCTCATAAAATTTACGAACTTTCATCACCATTACATATAATTTTTTTACTCTAAATTATTGAAAAATGTACTTTACAAATTAAAATATTAAAATTGAACAAGGAACTAACTAGCATCCTAGGTCTAGTCAAGCGCCAAGGCATCCAAATCAATAACTTCATAGGAGCTAAACAAATACAATAACAAATATTCTCTACAATAAGTTGGCAGAGAATCATAAAATTGCATGAATTCTACTCTTAATTTTATTTTTGAATAAATTTTAAATGATAAAAGGGAGTGTTATAGTAAGAGTCCATTCTTTCTTCACATTTAGACCTATACCGCTTTAAAATTTCAAAGTTGAATGCAGTTCCGAAAGACGTTGCCTTAACCGCCAAATCTCTGTACCTCCCGCGCAATGTCACATTCCGACGAACAGCTCTCCTTTCTTCGCTCTCTAATCCACGGCAGAAGGTTCTCTCTCTCTCTCTCTCTCTCTCTCTCTCTCTCTCTCTCTCTCTCTCTCTCTCCATCTAGTTATCTAACATTTCGTTTCATTTTTCGCAGTTTCTGCGACGCAACCATCAGATTTCTCGAATCGCTTTTGGTCTCCAAGGACGTGAAATCGTTCGTCGAAGTTCGCTCCAGCTTGACGCACTTCCTCAGATCTGAATCTCTCTCCGTTATTCGCTCTATTGCCGCCAAAACCGTCCACGAGAAGCTTCTTGTTCTCGAATTCTTCGTCCGCGCTTTCGCTCTCATCGGAGATCAACAGGTTCTCTTATCTCTTCTCAGTTTCATAATGTTCTATTCGAAAAAACGCTGTCTCTTCCATTCTGGCGTATTTTGTCTGCTCAAGCTTCCTATCAAATCTCAAAAACATCAAACAACAACAATTTAACTGGAAAGCTGTGCCAATTTATTTAGTTGATGAAACGCCCCCGTGCTAATTTTTTTTCTCTCTTGTGCGTTTTTGATTTCATTTTTGAAGAGTTGTTTGGCATTGAGATACGAGGCTTTAGTAATGCGGGAACTCAAGTCCGCTAATTGTCAATGGCTACAAGTTTCGCCTGTGGAATGGTTAAGATTTGTGGAGGACGCGATGCGCAACGGTTTTCACGCCGTTGCAGAGAAGGTACGAGTGACGCATATTTGTTATTTTTTAACTGTATATTAGAATGTTCCATATGAGACATATAGCTAGCGCTTTTTTTTTTTTTTTTTTTTAAATAAAAAATTGAAAATTTTTTTTTTTATTTTAATAAAATTTTTTATTAAATAATAAAAATTTTTTTATTTTTTTT
>Ga0099824_1004976_pt1 | contig 18903 bp, 7 predicted proteins | sample SiratrowhiteBW_FD_76837 | JGI IMG/M metagenome (GOLD analysis project Ga0099824, IMG submission 76837) | Root nodule microbial communities of legume samples collected from California, USA - Siratro white BW | ecosystem: Host-associated > Plants > Roots > Nodule | place: USA: California... | reverse complement strand
TACATATATATATATATATATATATATATATATATATATATATATATATATATATATATGATTTATTGGTAAAGTTATTTAAAGTAATGGAGAGAAATAGAAAGTTTAAACTCCAAAATCTTCTTCCCATTAATGGACATAAATTTATTGAACCTTAGGATAGGATAGTTTTAATAAAGGATAAAATTTGAAGTTTTTTTTATGTATAAATTGAAATTTGAACTATTTAATAATTAATTTTATAAATTTTATTATCTTTTAAAATTTTTCTTTCATATTTTTTATATTTTTTCTAATATTCTGAAATCATTTTATTTTATTTTATTTTTCAAAAGACACAACTTTGAAGGTAATAAGATTTGGACAATCTATTCCAATTAAATTTTTGTTCATTTGTCATTAAATTGGAAATGTACATTGAGATATATTATATATAAAATACTTACTTTGTGTACAATTACATTATTCTTCCTAAAATTGGGTAAGACTGATGAAGTTGAAAACTTGATAAAGTGAAATTTGAAATTTTGTTTAATTATGTGTAAATGAAGTAGATATGTGATTTTTGAAGTTTGTAATTTATATTTAAATTGTGTTCCCTATATTGAATGAGAGACTTACATGTTTATGAAATTTAAGTATAACTGGTAAAATTAAGATTAGAATGTTTTAAAACAAGTTTGATTAAGTTGGATCATGGAGAAGGAATTATGTGAATTAATGTAGTTAATTGCATTTGGTGTAGGCAATTTGAGGTATACATGTTTTTATATGAAATCCAGTGATTTAATTTGGTGTTTAATGATTGTTTTCTGAAATGGTTAGATTGCAAAGTTGAAGTAATGGTTGAGTTTTGTATTTACCAAAAAAGACTCTTTTTTTTTCATAATCTGTTCAACCAATCTCAAAATGGATGAATAATTTTTGAGATATAAATCAAATGAGATTTTCTTTGAAATTTTTGCCTAAGAGATCTATTTCTCCTAATAAAATTGTTCTAAAATCACTTAATGAATTTAGATTTAAAAATAATTTGATATTTACTGATCAAATTTCATTGGATGAATTATAATTTCACTAACTGGATCTCTAACAAAATTAAAATTTAATTATGCTTTATATTATTTAAATGAATTTGATAATTATTATTCTAATTTAATTTAATAAATCTATGTGCATATTTTAAATATTTTATATTAATAGAAAAAATATATAAAAGGTAAAAGTTAGTTTGTAGCTACAAAACTTGTTATGAGATCTCAGCTTTCAATCTCTAAAAGATAACTCTGTTTAAAATATTAAAAGATGTTAAAAAAATATTAAGCTTATATAATTGGAAAGTATTGGAAGTTTAGTTTCAAAAGTATTTACTTTTGAAAATATGATTACCATGATAAAAAAATAAAAAATTCAAAGAATCCAAGTCACTTTGTTTGAATTTTTTTAAACAAAAACACCACCTTTAAAGGATCTTAACTTGTTTTCAAAATCATCTTTTTAAGTGATTCAAAAACCTAATCTGAAATATTTTAAGTCTATCTTGTCCAAAAAACTAGTCTCATGTCATGAAACATAATATAAGTACACACATGAATCAAAAGTCGGTTTCATTTATATGTTTTAGATTGCACAATTAAAAAAAATTATTAAGATACTAAATGTTACAAAAAAAATTATAAATTTTATGAGTGTAAATTTTATTGTTTTCAATTTTTTTATCAATCTTGGAATAACTCTTATCAATTGATACATTAAATTCAATAAAGTCCAATTATTATCTATGAACTTTATAAAATAAAGGTTCTTTGTTTCTCTTTTCAAAAATTATTTACAATTTTAATTAAATAAATATTAAAATTTTGAAATTTTTCTTAAAAATGTTCATACAAATTATAAAAGAATGTTACATGTATAAGTTTTGAACCAACAATATCAATGTAGTTTAAGAATATCAAAAAATTACCTAAATAAAAAAATCATATCTCAATTAAGTACTGATCATATAATCTATGATATATATAATTATTGAGAGAATAAATTCTCAATCAATTTCTTATTTATTGAACAGGTGATCTTCCTACACTAATTAGTAATAAGGTAACCTTAATTCATGAAAATAAAATAAAACATAGGACACATTCTCTTGTGGCCTTACTCTCTTTAAGGCACTGCCCTTATTCTCCCATCTCTTTGGATCTCAGTGAGTTATCTCTAGTGTTTATCCTCCAAAAAATTATTGCAAAACAGAACAAAATGTCCCTTCTCTTTTTTTTGTCATGGTTCCAACACATAGGACAAAAGAAATTCCTTTGAGGGATAAAAAAATATTGAACAAAGCAGCACCACATAGTGAATATTTATTTAATAGTTTTCCCATAGCAAACAGTGGGCATGTCAGTGAACCAAACAACAATGGCAACAAATGAAGATGCACACACAGATACATCCAAAAGGGACAAAGAAGAATGTGAAAAATAGATAACCCACATGATGTTTGCACACCATTTTTGGTTTAATTAGTTGGGATTTTGAGGCAGAATTGTTAGTGAACTGGGAAATTTTACACACACAGGAACAAGTAACCACCCTTGAATGTTGGCTTTTGCACATGGCTTCATTGACTCCATGAGTGAACATGTCAAGGTCATGACAACCACACACACCATGTTCATATGCAAAAGTTATTAATGTTATTGGATTCAGTCACACTTTTCATATTCTTACAAAAAAATATATATATATCAAGGAAATAAATTTTATTAAAATTAACTAATTAAGCCTTTAACCTACAAAAAAAAATGAAAAATATTTAATGGAGTCATTAATAAATTCATACTAATAAGTTCATGGGTCTTTTCTTATAATATTTGGATGGTTTAAAATTAAAAAAAAACGAAATTAATTATTATTATTATTATTATTTTAGTTTAAATAATTTAAATTTTTTTATTTCGTTCATGATCCATATAATATATTTGTTATTTTCCTGATATAAAATATAAACATTGATTCCTATTTAATATATATATATATAATTATGTCAAGTCTAACAAGTTATATGTATTTTTATTTTTTTAATATTTTATGTAATTAAATTTTTGTACCTTAAATAAATATTATAGGTCTAAGATTTGTTTAAAACAAAACAAAATAAATGAAACATGCACAAACTTGAAAACTACACTAAAATCACAATTTGTTGGTTTAAAATAAGAAACCAATAAATCAACTAAAATTGGGAATTGAACAAAAAACAAAGTGGGGTGATGTAAGCACAGAAAACTGTGTCCACACAACTGTCCCCACAATGCTGTGAATGATTTTAATATATTGAATGGCATCATTATTATTTTTTTTTGTCATAAATTAAAATAGTAATTAAGATTATGAGTAGGTAATAGTTTGGAATATGTAATAAAATTTATTGATTGCAAGAACTGATGAATAAGGGTGTGTGTGATAGTAGGTGTCAGTGTCACTCAGATATTTATCTGAAAAAATGAAGAGTGAGAATGATGAGGGCATGCCACCCCATAATTCCTTGCAGATTGATGCAGCTACACATAGCTCTCTGCAGTGGCTGTCTCTGTGAGTGTGGATGTCTCTATTTTGCTTGCTATGTGCCTTTTTTCTGAGAGAGACCCACATCACTGTGACTGTGTTGGTGCCATGCAATAATCCAAATTTATTCTCAAAGAGCAATGTTTGTGTGTGTTTTTTTAGGACACCTAATCAATATTTATTAAGGTTGTACACTTTTAAATAAGGGTTAGAATTCAATTTTGGAGAGCTGAATTCTGATTTTGAATGTGCTGATCTAACATAGGTTTTGTTTATAAATATAAAATGTTATTTAAGAAATGTAAAAGAATAAAAAAATATAATAGGTTAAAATTTGGAGTTGATAAAGAAATAGATTAATTTTGATTAACTGAATAAAGTGATTTTATGTTATGTGTAGTGGGGTTTTGTATGCAAAGCAATGCGAAAAATTAAAAATTGCATATGAAATTAAAAATTGTAATATCTAATTTTGAAGAGATTGAAGTTTAAAAGAAATTATAAACAAGGTTAACTTTTTAATTTTTCATTCATTACAAAGACGAGAACTTTTATACATGTGACGATTATAATATATAAAGAAACAAACAATCGTAACAAAAAAAAAATTAAAAAGAATTTGAAAACTTTTCTTCATAAGAAAGATGATAACTTTTATATATAATGATAAAGACTGAAATGTGTAAAAAAATATTTTTAATAATAAGGAATAAATCAACAACAAATGTCATACAAACATACAAATTACAATAATAATTATTTTAATAAGTTACTCTCCCATTATTATTGTATAATAATTCATCTTTAATAAGTTACTCTCCCATTATTATTGTATAATAATTCATAATCTAAATTTGTTCATCAATAAGTTACTCTCCCATTATTATTGTATAATAATTCATAATCTAAATATGTTCATCAATAAGTTACTCTCCCATTCTTATTATTGTATAATAATTCTTAATCTAAATCTGTTAGACATTTATCAAACTTATAAAAAGTGATATAATATTATATCGGCAAAACTGTGAATGTCACTAAATCATATTTTGTATATTTTAATCACTTGCAAAGAAAATGTATTGATAAGTTTCTTCATAAGGTAATAATGACACGCAATAAAAAGATATTTGTAATTTCTAGATCTGATTGCACTGTTCATTCCTAATAATCTTCTTTATGTGACTAAGTGTAACGTCATTTGAAAACCTCCACAATACAGACATCCCATCCTCATAATCAAGTGAGGCACAAAATGGATTGTATGCATTCATTTCTTCAAAGTGGACCATTTTGAGTACTATGAATTTGAAATTGCACATCCTTCCACTCATCCAACTACACTATTTTATAATATAAATAATAATAGTGGGATAGGATGTAACCCTGACATTTATTGGGTGGTTGGGGTGCCTCAAGATATGTGTTATCAGATAAACATACACACTGACACATATTTATAACTTGTCTTATTTGTTGGAAACTCGTGCTGACCTAAACTGTGTTGGTTGGGATGTAATCATGTATGTATTTGGTGGTTGGGTAGCTCAAGAGTCATGTCATTAGAAACACATGCACACCCCTACATGTAACCGCGTGCAAACCTATACTGTGTTGGATGAGATGTAACCTGACATGTTGGGTGGTTGGGGTGGCTCAGAATAGTTTCATCAGATAAACATTCACATTGTTACATGGTTATTACTTGTAACAGTCATTGAAAACGCATGTTAACACACAGACTGTGTTGGATGTGATATAACCCTAACAAATATTAGGTGATTGGGATGGCTCAAGACACATGTCATCAAATAAACATACACTCTAACACACACATAAAACTTGTCAACTTTAATGAAAAAATTCATTTTTCATTCAATTATTTATCATCTTTCATTCAATTATGTTTATCAGAGAATTTATGTCAAATTTATATTCATCGTTGACTAGTCATTTATATGTTTTCTTAATATTCTACTTTACTTCTTTTTTAAATTTTATATAATAAAGTTATTAATATAAATAAACTAAATCTTATAATAATACATTTTCAACTCAGCTTTTAATTTATTTATTATACAAATATCAATTTTGTTTAAATTCATACTTATAAACATATAACAACATTACTTCAAGAATTCCTTACTCGAAAAATTTACTTCTATACATTCTTAATTTCCTCTTTATCAACATTTATAGAATATTATTTTTAATTTATGAATATTTTATTTAAAACATTGATTATACACAACTTACAAATTTCAACTATATAAACAACTTTTCAATCATGCTTTCTAAGTTTATCTTCCCTCCACTTATTCATAAATATTATTTTTTATTCATAAATATTATTTATTTATAGACTTTTTTAATTTATATTTCCTTAAAATATGTGCACTTTAAATTCATTATTTATGTAAAATTTTATTTCTCTAAATTTGTATGTTACGTACACTTATTTTTTAAAATAAATATATTCTCACTACTTAATAAATTTAATTATATCACATATACTTTATAATTTTCTTACAATATTTTATTTTTTCCACAAAATTTCTCTTATTTAAAAATTTATCTCTTTTTAAATATTTATTTATATAATTTTTTACTTCTCTAGATAATTAAATTTACTTACTTACTAAATATGATTAATTTTAATATTTCCTTCAAATAATTATTTTTAAAATATTTTCTCAAAAATTTTCCCTTCATATTATCTAATAAATCAAAACGCAAAAAAAAAAAAACAATTGAGAATTTAATTCCTCAGAAATCAAATTATGATTTTTGGTTCTAGGATTAGAATTCTACTCTCAAAAACTGAATTCTAGTCTAAATAGAAAATCACTATATCTGTATTAAATATAATGCACAATGTTCTACACGAAAATAAGAAATTGGAATCCATCTATGTCGAAAAAATATCTGCAATAGCCCATCCTCTTAAATGAACACCACTAGAGGTAGACACTTAATAATAACACTGAAAAAGAATATAAGTGCACTCTCTCCAATGTGTCACTTCCTCACCAACCTGAAGACAAATATTTCTCACACTTTCGTTGAAACTCAAAAATTGCTCACCATCATCACACTAAAATCTTGTAAGAATTAAATATTGTTTTACCTAAAAAAAGGGAAAAATTTTATATTTGATCTTTAATGATTTTTTTCCTTGTGATTCCTAATTCTTTTTATTTTTTTGTATTTCATCTTATCATTATCACTATATTATATGTAGATTATTTTTCCTAAAAAATTTATTTCAAAAAAACTACTCAAATAATTTTTTTAATAGTAATTTACTTAAAAACATTCATTATTTTCCACATAGATTTTCCGGTATTATTCACAGGTTAAAATTCATTTTAGGAATCGAATTTTGATACACGAACAATAAACATAAATAAAATTAAAAAAAAAATTATTTGTGTTGATTTTTTAAGAAGAAAAAAAATCATTATCTGTATTTGATCTTTTATGAACTTTTTTCTCTTATTCCAATTTTATATCCTGTCTTTTATTTGATCTTATCATTATATTATTAGCATTTCATCTTTAATGAACTTTTTCTTCTGATTCCAATAATTTTTTTCTATTTTGTATTTCATATTTTTCGTTGTCTAATCTGTATTATTTTACAAAATATATAAATTGTCATAACCTCATGAATCCCAAAAACATACTTCAAAAATTACTAAAAAAAATCTAGCTAACAGAGATGAAATGAAAAAAATAAACAAACTCAAATGTAAAATTTGTAAATATTTAATTTATCAAATGTAAAATAGAACCTAGAACTAAATGTAAATTTATATTTTTTTCTAAAACAAAGAAAACACTTCAGTCGTTTTTAATCATATAACAAATACAATATTCTCAAATTCAAAACTATTCAAAACTTAAATATACTTCTTTTAATAGTATTTTCCAGTCAGAATTAATGTTTAACTTGATTTATAAGCAAACAATCCTAACTCTTTACCATGAGAAAGATCCTGGTGGATTATTTTACCTTGAATGAAAATTTTCTATGCAAAAATTATCAGAAAAAAGTTAACCCCAATTAAAGAACAGCAATGAAAGTACTTAGACAATTACATTTTACTTTTATAGACTTTTATTAAATTAATACAGTGTAATGACCAATAGCTACCAAGTTTAATTTTTCCAAGGATGAGTCATCTAAATCAAACAGTTCAAACTCCATGTGTTTCTAGCACAGTTGCTGCCAAAAGAAAACAAGACCCAGATTCAGAAAAAAAGAAAAAAAAAAGTTTGTTTAAAAATGAGCACACTGTACTTACCTCTAATCAATGTTTTAATCAAAGAAAAAGTAGTTAAAATTCCCATTTGACACAAAAAAACTCTTTTCTTTAACTGCTTATAAAATTTGCAATAAACAGAGTTTATAGGTCAAAATGACTCAACCATGATTGTTATCAATCAAAATATCTATAATTTATAATTGCAATTTTGCTCTTTACAATGAGGGAAGAAGATTGAAGAAAACCATCCAATGTCAAAAGCTGCTAAAGAAACAAAAAAAAAAAAAAAAAAAAAAAAAAAAAAAAAAACACACACCTACAAAACAAAAAAAAAACAAAAAAAAAAAACGAAAAAAAAAAAAAAAAAAAAAAAAAAAAAAAAAATAGAATAAAAATGGTTACATTACATGCATTGGATTTCCTTTACAAATTCTGAAACTCCCAACCTTTCCTTCTCCATTTCCCCATTCAAGTTTCTCTTCTACCATGGTCCCTACCCAAATCTAGTGAAAATAAAAATCATGAAAAAAAAAACCCAGTAGACCAAAGATCTTTTCTTTTTCTTTTCCATTGATGAAAGGACAAAAACAAAGCATTTAAGAGACCCCCAAAAGAATAAAGAGAGTGAAAGTGAAGCTACTATAGCAGCAAAGCATGTTCATCATTCTGGGTGCTGGTGTTGCCATAGTACTCAATGAGCTTCTGAAGCACGACCACACGTGTCCGCAGCAAGACGATGTACTCTGCGGTTTCCTTGAACAGCTGGTCGGGTTTCACAGCCTCTTCTTCAGTGTTGTTGGTGCTGGGAATGAGGTTCTTCAAAGCCTCAAGCTTTTGTGACAGTTTCTGGGACTTTTTGTGGCACTTGGAGGGTTTCAAAGGGTGAATTGTGGTGATGAGATTTTGGCTATGTGGGTGTCTTCTCCTTCTTGTTCTCTTTGTGGCTCTTTTGAGAGAGAGTTTGTAACTGTGCCTTGTGGTTGTGGTCATGGCCACAGAAGAAGAAAAAGGGTTAGGTAAGTTGTGTTGTGTGTTTTTTTTTGTTACAGTTTTGTGATCAGAGAAGAGGGGGTTCTGGGTTTAAGTACTGAGGCTTAAAGAGATTGCCACTTGATGGTGTTGGTTACTACAGAAATGCCACTGGTTTTTTTGTTTTCTTTAATATTATAGAAATCAAATTTGTTGAGAATAGGTTAAAAAAGAAACATCATATGTCAATTGATCATGTGCCAATAAAGGATAGGATCCAAAAATATTAGGTGTCAAGTTTTTGTTGTTACATCATTTTTCTTTATTGTTCTCAAGAAAATTGCATCAAAATGTCACACAATTTAGACATATGTGGGTATAGAAGCACTAATTTGGTGAAACATGCATTGTTAGCATGAAATTAATTTGGAGAATTTTATTTTGCTTCCAAATATAAGGTCCATGGCAATAACTCCTCACTCCTTTGGTGAAACATGCATTGTAAGCATAAAAAAAAGGTGGGGCCAAGGGACATAAAGAATGGGATATTTTCATGAAATAAGGGTATTTTGGTAACTTCACATGTGACCCCAGATGAAAAAAGAGAAAGCGGGAAGAAGAGAAGGCACAACTTGCGAGCCAGAGAGGCAGAAAAGCCTGCCCTTCTGTAACGGCACATGTGAAGGTCCCGGCAACTTCACATTATTCTTAATTACCATTTTACCCTCTCATCATATCATCAAACCCAATTACACTACATTTTACTTTAAATAAAAAAAATTATATCATGTATAAATTAATCTTAATTTATAAAGAAATTTCCCTAGTTTATTTTTATTTAGCAAAAATGAATCAAATATCACTTATGTATCCACAACACCTTCGGATTAAATCTAGTAGAGTTTATAAATTATTTAAGAATTGATAAAGGGATCAAAATAACACACATTTGAAATACTCAATTTGTTCATGTTTAAAAATTAAAATGTGTCTTGGGATTGAACATCACTTTTTGTATTTTAGTGGTAAACTTTGGTGGGCATATGTTTTTGTTTTCAAACTATTCATTGTACCTCTCAAAGTATCTTGTCATGTGGTGGTAGCTTTTGATTTGTGCTTTCCTTTTTCAATTTCTTTTACTAATGCTTTTGTGATTTTCCCCCCATTGTTTTCATCATGCAAGCTCTCAAATCTGAAACTGGAAATCAAAGTTCTTGTTTTCCTTCTTTAAGAGAATATACTATAGACCATGTTTCTAGAAAGTATAGTCAATTACTGTTTTTTGGGTCAATTAACTTGTTCTTTGATAGAACTACTACATTTTGCAAAAAAATTTATGAGAAGGATTTCAAGATACTTGCTTAGCTTCATCGCATAGTATACACTAAAAAACATATGTATAAATTCTTCAATGATCAAAACCTAAATAATTACACACATAGTTTCCATCAAACTTAGTCAAACACAATTTCATGATCAAAAGTATGAATTTGATATTTTTTAGAGAATGACACACCATGACACTCACCTTCTTTATTTTAATTAAAAGCTACACATGTTTTGAATGAAGAATTATAGAAAGTAAAGTATATGTGAATCTATTTGACATAATATTATAAGAGATGTGAGGAAGAAAAGACTTGTGCACTCATCGTGAATTGTGATATTTTCACATGAGATGATGACACGTAGAACAATTATATGCTCACAATAAACTCTATCCTAAGTATAATATTGGGATTAGATTTGAAAAGGTTATATACAACATCAATATATAGGTGTTGAATCAAGGTGTGCTAAATCTACAAATCAAGAGTACTACTTGAGACAATAAAATATTTCAAGAATTGTACCTTTTATGCTACTACTAATTTGGCACTATCGAAAGTGGACAAACTCTTAAACAAATGGTGAAAAAGGATTCATAATAATAGAATATGATATGGGATCATTCACAAATTGCACCAACACAAACGAAGCTTCTCGTCAATGAAAACCATACTCCTGAAAAAAAATAAGGGTAAAGTAGAACTTTATTAATCTTACAAAAAAATCGCATTAAAAAATGTTTAATTTTGATCTCTCAAAGTGTTTCTATTAGATTGGATTAGTCACTATCACGATCTTTTGCATTAAGAATACAATTAACCAAATCAGTATAATGTTGGAAACTCCTAATCAGACATAGAAAGTATGCTGGGAGAAACAAACCCGTATCTAAATTTTTCTTCAAAATTATGTATGAGAATTTTTCAGTGATAACTCGTAAGCACTAAAAGGTAACCAATCTGAAAAAATAGAACCACTTAACATTTCAAGTTAAGGTACCAAACTAAAAAATGAATAAAGAAAGCAAAAAATATAAGAGTTTTAGAATTATGAATTGCTCAAATAATGTTTTTTACATTACCACCCAATTGAAAAATAGCAATGGATATGATTTTTAAACTATTTATTTTTTAAAAATCAACAAACTTTATCATATAAAACAAATGGTAATAGAATAATTAAGTCTGTTTGACCAAATTTCTTTTTAAACATTTATAGAAGAGAAAATTAGAAAAAAAAAACATAAATAAAAATTAATTTATAGAAAAATTATATGAGAAAGATTCTAAAAATTAGCCTATCCATAAAATAACTCTAGTCCATGAAAATGTATTTTGTATTCATTCTCTTCTAAAATTAATCATAAAAATCCTCCAAATAGAATTATAGTCTAAAATAGTTCTACCTTTTGGATGAATATCCCATTTTTTTCATAGCAGCACCAAAAAAATGAATATAAAAAGGGCATTTGAGTTAGCAAAAGGCAAGAAAGATAAAAGGGCTTTTAGGGCAGTTCACTAGAGGAGAGAGGGTGATGAAGTGAGTTGAGTTGAGGCTAGTTGTGTTGAGTTGAAGGTGTGGCATGGCCTAAAGAGTGCATGTGAAGATGATATGGGCCAGCAAGGCTGGGTTAGAGGAAGATAGAGAGAGAAAGAGAGCACATGGCTAGCACATGAGGAGAGAGAAAGAGAGACTTGCTTGGTCTTTGAGGAAGAGAAAGCATGTGACAAAGGGGGGACAGTGAGGCAGCATCAAATGTACACCATGTTCTGCACATTCCCTGCATCAAACTGATCAAATGGCAGCACCCCTCTATCTTCATTTTCTCTTTCTCCTCTCTCACACAACATCCAATTAATTACTCTTAATTGGGATTTTTAGATTTCCTTCACTTTAATTACAACAATAATAATCATGATCATACATGCATTCTTTATTGTATTTTCTTTAAATGATCTCACTATGGGAAATACCAAGAAAAGGGTGATTGCAAATAGATACTTTGATTAAAAATTACTAATCAACTTTTTAAATTACTTGATTTAAATATTACAAGCTTAATACACTGTTTGCATGAATAGTTTACACCATTTACCAACTAAAATCACTCTATATGTATCTTTTAAAGTGATTAATATAAAAGATTACAATTTTATTATTATACATAATTCATGGTTAGACACGTATCAAATGTATTGTAGTTAAATTTTATATGTATAAAGTATGTTATATGGCACATGTATGTACTTGGTTTCGAAACTTTTTCTTTTCGGCATGTGTGGGGTTCCGCGTGACTCAAATGGAGTTTTTAGCCTTATCCAATTCGATTTTGGATTTGGGTGGAAAAGTAAATTGTTACTCTAGAGAAAAAAAAAAAAACTAGATATGTATTATCAACTTGATTAATTTTTATTAACACCATAACCATTTGATTTATCACATGTTTAATGTGCAGTAATTATGCTTAATCGCATAAAAAAAAACACAATGATAATGTACTTTCAGTGTTAATATGATACATTATAATCAATTCAAGTCCAGAAAAAATACTTTTAAGACTTTAACTTTGTATATAATGCCAGTGTAAAAATAATAATATCATAAATCAGCACTAATTATATAGAAAGACGACTTTTAAACTAGTTAGTGTAAATTATCCTACATAATATTTTTTTTTTTTGGTTAGTTTTATGTCCATCACTCGATCTAATTATCCTTCCAAACTTAAAATACAAGCAAAATGAACCAGCTAATTAAGAAAGTTAATTAGTATAATTTAATTTTACTAACCACATTTTTAAATAAATTCTTAAATACCCTGCATTAAAAGAAAGAGACATTAGTAATAATTTTTTCAACCAATTGAAGTGTATCTTTAGGATGCTGTGATTAATAAGGAAAAAGGAACAGTTAAAATTGCTTCATATTTATCTCCAACTTTTTTTCTCTCTCCTTAAAAACAGAGTACTAAATTTTTAATTAACATCATAAAGATCTAGTTAATAATGTTTTCCATTTTTTTTGTCTGTGAAATTCAGGTTCACACTGTGGCATTCTGCTGCAGCCATATGCATCTTATTAACTGAATAAGCTAAAAAAATGTCATATATATATATATGTACATATGACAGTACATGTTATTAGAAGGACCAAAGTACTGAAACAAAATGTTGGTGTAACAAGCATATATATATATATATAAGATGTATGAATAGTGTATGTATAAATAGTATAGTACCCTTGCAGGGCATGTAGCTGAAGTCACTATCTAGCCTGAACAGAATGAGGTTTGTATGGGTGCAAGGAACAAGATGAAGGGAATGGAGAGCAAGGAAAGAGATGTGATGTAACATCTTTATTTGGGTTTCTTTCAGTGATGAGCAGCAGCACTTTAGCAATTGCTTGCATCATGTGCAGCTTGGTTCCTCTGCTTGCTCTAGCTTTATTCCTTTTGTTTTTTCAGAGGGACAAATGTTAATTAGCCACAATGTGTGTGTGTGTGATTGATGAGAAAAGAGTGAGAGAGTCATTGGTGAGAAAGTACCTTCAATTGTGTGTGTTCTTTGGTTGTAGGGCATGCCCCACACATATGCCAACATGTTTTGTCTAACATGGCACACCTTCACTTTTGCTGTTCTGCTTTACTACTTGTGACATGGTAGTAATAATCATGCTAGTCCATGGTGTTTGTGGTTGGCCATGGCCACCCCCAATGCTAATAGAGAACTTATAGTTTTCTTCTTCTTCTTTTTTTTTCTTCCCACAATTTATTCTATTTAGAATGTCCCCCACCTAATAGTAATCAACTAATTTATGTAACTTTATGAAAGTAGGTTTTGTCTTTTTTTGGTGATTTTATATGTGTACATGTAATTCAAAATCAAATTTCTAACCATGAATCTTAGTTGCTAACTAATTGTGTTGTTTTTTTTCATAGATAGCTTTCTTTATATTTACAAACATTAAATATAATTGTCTTTTTTTAATAAAAATGATCTTTTTAATTTGAGTTATAAATGATTGATTAAGGTTAATTTACTAAAGTGGTGTAATTTTTTTATAAAATTTACTAAAATAGGTAAAATTTAAAATTTATATAGAAATTAGAAAATTATGTTTGGGAAGATAATTTTAAAATGAAAAAATGTTTCAAATTTTAGACAAATTATCTGCGCCAAAATCATGTGATTTTTTTTCCTTAACTCTTTTTAGTAAAGTCGTAATTAGATATATGATTTTAACCTTTTTTTTTCGAGTCGTACCAATAAACATGAATCCGTTGCTTCGTTTTTCTTATTGTTTTTTCAAATTCATCTATATGGAAACAATTTTAGTCTAAAGTGTTTTGTATTTAATTTTTGTAAAATCATGTTATGAAACATGTTTTAAAAACTGATTTTTTAGCCATTGTTTTGTTGTTTTTTTATAAATTGTTTTTTTTATTTAATGATTGTTTTCTTTTTAACTTAAATATTTTATTATTTCTTTTGAAAATTTTAAATAATATCTTAATTTCAATTTTAAATTATAATATTCATATTTAATGTAATTTGTGAAATTAGAATTAATGAGATTGTATGAAATAAATGAAAATGTTTACTAACTAAAATAAAGAAATTTAATAAAATGATAATTAATTTTAAATAGTTACACAAATAATAATGTAAAGTATTTATTTGTGAGAGCTCCTATCACAAGTTGGTCTTTATTGTCATGACTAAACTTGTACTAATTCAACTAATACATTGTCGTGGTCATCGTAATTCTATTATTTTAATCTTTTTCGGCATCTTTTTGAGTTTTATGATGGGAAGACATTGTAACTTTACAATAATTTATGAATGACATTGGATTGTATGTTGAAGATAGTGTCATTGTAAAAGTCACAAAAAATATTTAATGTAGCTTAAAAAAATATGTACTTGCGATATAAACATATTATATGTGTATGGAACATGTTGATATGAAGATTGTGCAAATGTACGATGATGATCCACACAGATGGAAACATTAAAGGTGAATTAAAAATAAATCGCATACCAATAGAGAAATGGATTCAAGCATACGATAGAGATAAACGAACATATGACAATTAATGTAGTTAAAAACATCAACTCTATTTTGAAGGAAACTCGTTCGTTATCAATCGCTATCCTTGTTAAGTTAACTTTTAAAAGAATAAATATTGATTTGTTGAAAAAGGCATGAAAACAAAGTGTATGTTGTGAGCAGAACAACAATATCAAGAAGAAATAACTACCTTACTTGGAAAAAATGAATAAAAATTAGTCATATTTCATGTTCTATAATTGAGAAAATTGTGAGTTTGATGTTAAAGAGATATCAACTTCCCAACATGGTTGAAGACCAATGTCATACACAAAATTAAATTAAATATTTAATGGTGTGTTTTCAAACTCTTAGACTACCTCCTCCTCACCTTATTGCCACTTGATCCTCTTGTCATTAATAACTACGCATACTTGTTGACTTAGTTTATAAGCTATAAAATATTACTAAGACTTATGAAGCAGAGTTTAATTCGGTTCAAAATGAGTATTATTGGTCATGCTATACAGGACTAAATTTCATTTTGATCTCTCACATGCGATGTAAATAATTAAAAAAACAAATTACTACTCGTATTCATAATGAAATGAATGAACAAATTCAAAAACAAACTAAAAAATATTCTTATTATCAAAACGAATGTCATAATAAAAAAAATATTCATATAAAGAGTGAAAAACTTTTACTTTTGACCTTTTTAATTTAAATTATTTATCTCAATTCGAACAAATTGGGTTTTTTATTAACATTTAAGGATAACATCAAATACAGGAAGGACTTGTTATGGAAAATGATTTTTATTCAAATTTTTGATTAACTTATTATATTTATTTCCTAAATTATATTAAATTAACTTCATTAATTTAATCAATAAACTACATTTACATAAAAAATTATATGTGCTTATCAATTAAATATAAATACCAATGTAAAATTAATATATTTATTTTATTTTTTTCTAAAAAAGTAATAAAATATTTAAGTTAAAAGAAAACAAACATTAAGTAAAAAACAATTTATAAAAAAAGCATAGAACAATTGCTAAAAAAACAAAATTTGAAATGTTCTTCACAAATAAATTTTACAACAATTAAAAAAACCCTTTAGATTAAAATCGTTTTCATACCCACCATCTTGAAAAAGAAAAGACATAACTTTAAAAGAAATTAATAAAAATTAAACTCGTGAATCTAATCATGTTTTTCGTAAAAAATGTTTAAAAAGAAATTAGTTGAAGGTGTGTTTGAAAGCATATCTTCAGTGTTGGGAATTTAATGACGAGTAAATATCATGTTTAAAAGCACGATTTGTTTATTTTGAAATTGTGTTCCTAAGTATAATTTTTTTTTATTTTAAAATCGTATTTCTAAATATGATTTATTCACTTCCGTAAAGTTTTAAAATTTACCTATTTCAATATTCAATGAAAATTATATTATTTTGATCAATTAAAAATTTGGTTCATTTGGTAGACCTAACCCTTTTTATAAATGATATTTTTTTTGTCATCTCATACTATAGGTGTCAAATACTAACTAAGTTTATTGATAATTACTTTATGTTGAAAAAGTTGTTTAACGACTTTTGACATATAAAGTTTCTCTTGATTTTATCTATAAATTTTGAATGGGATATGTTACTTAAACTATCTTAATCTAGTTTTATTCATCTGAGTAATTGTTTTTAATTGAAATATAAAATTGTGTAACTAAGAAAAAAAAAAACAAGTAAAGAAAGATAAAATGTGCCGTAGAAGAATATTAAATTAGAATATAGAAAAATCAGTCTCTAATAAATGTACAATTAATAATAGGATGTGTTGCTTCAGTTCAAAAAGAAATATGGTTTGAAACAAAACATTTGTTTTTAAATGTGAAGATTAAAGAATTTAATATTATTTAAATCATACATGCCTACAAAATATTTTAGCATCTAATCAAGAATATGTATCTATGTTGGTACTAATTAAGATTCATGATTGTTCAGTTATGAGAGAATTTTTCGTAGGGAACATTCTTCTGATAAGTATTTGTAAATTCCTGCAAACTGTTAAAGACTTGTCAATGTGCTACTAAAATTAAATGACTGAACCCATAATGAATCAGTCATAAAACAAAATCTAATACCATATTCATTAATTTGTTAGATGTTTTGATAATGACTATTGACTATATCAATATTAATAATGAAAGAATAATTTTAATAATTATTACTAATCCACATAGTTATAATTTTAGTAAAATAAAATTGGTATTTTTCGTCCGACCAATATATTAATTTGTATAAAGCAAAAACTTTCAAAAGAAGAAATATTTATTTGCTAACCAATTCTCCCAAATCTATCACTTTAATGAAAAATTGTTCCTTTGAAAAACTTAATCATGATCAACACCAAATTTACTCAAGGAGTTGTTACACTAAATTTACACACATCACTAAAAAATTTAATTTCAAAATAATCTTTATATAAATTGCTTTTTTTTTTTTTACAGTATGTTCAAAATTAGAAAATAATGAAACTATAGTTCTCAAGTATAAGTGTTTGTTATAAAGCGAAATACAACCAATTACACAATTTAAAATACATTTTTTCTATATATTTTATATTATGAAATTTGAAATATAAAAAAATTATATTTCAAATTGTCGCAGTCGGGGTCGCGACGGGGACAGCCGTCAAAAATTAATTTCTTTTTTGAAAAAATAATGGAGTCGCCACCATAATTTATTGAAGGAAAAACTATGGAAAACCAAAAAAAGTCAGATAAGGCAAGTTTGCAAAACCGGATTTAGAATCCGGGAGTCAGTTATGTGTGGGGAAGGTACTAGCACCCCACAACGTCCACCCTAAGGCGATACCTTTAATTAAACAAGTAAAATAAAAGAGTGTGATTTTTAGAAATATTTATTTTTTCCAAAAAAACAGAAATAGAATACAAATAACAACAAACAAAAATATATTTTTTTTTAATAGGGGGCCCGACAAGGATTTGACCTCGCTCTTACGTATCTCTATACAGGATAGACAATCAGGGTACACGTAGTTTTGTTCTTGGGTATTTGTGAGGGGCATTTTTGTCGAGATGTGGTGCTTGTAGGGTTTACTAAAGGGTTTCGAAGCTTGCATTTTTTCCGTGAGTGATATTTGGTTTGTGTATTTAGGAAGTGGGTTAACATGGCATAAAAGGTGGTTTGGTTGATGATTATTGGAATGGAATGGAAAGGTGATGGAGGCTCATGGTGGGATGTACAGTGGAAATGCAGGGCAAAAACATAATGCAGAAACATTGTGGAATTATACATTTATGGAGATGCATGTTAATGAAATAGGAATAATTGTGGGTGCTTTTTATTTTATACCATGAATGAATGTACAAGCAAAAAGGAAAAAAAAACATACTTGGTGCCTAGTCTTTTCTTTCTCAGTTCTTCTTTTCTCTCCTCTCCATATTCTCTCTCGTTATCTTTTTTTTTTTCACCAAAAAGTCAGTAGTTCAGTTCAGAGAGGTTACTGCTCTTTGACTCATTCATATTTATTATTTTTTTAATTTTTTAAAATTAATATTTAAATGAATTTACGCAGGAATGAGACTTAAAACATTTTCCAATGGTAAAAATCCATTATTTATTATTAATTTTATTTTTATTTAAGTGGAGAACGTGGATTGTGTTTCAAATTTATTATTTACAAATATTTATTTTTTAT
>Ga0099824_1004975_pt1 | contig 18905 bp, 9 predicted proteins | sample SiratrowhiteBW_FD_76837 | JGI IMG/M metagenome (GOLD analysis project Ga0099824, IMG submission 76837) | Root nodule microbial communities of legume samples collected from California, USA - Siratro white BW | ecosystem: Host-associated > Plants > Roots > Nodule | place: USA: California... | reverse complement strand
TATATATATATATATATATATATATATATATATATATATATATATATATATATATATATATATATATATATATATATATATATATATATATATATATATATATATATAATTTTTTTTTGTGGAGTATGAAAATTATATTCTTTTTCAGAACCATGCATTTTTTTGTTTCCGAGAGAGTCTTCAATTTTTCTTATTTTCGACTAGATTTACAAAAATTCCCTGACTTTTCTTTTTCCTGTTGAAGTCTGTCATTCTTAGAAAATACCTTTTCAGGACGAGTCTGGACATTTTGTTAACCGATTTTTCAATAAACGAAGGCTGAAGACATAGTTATAACCAAATAATAACAGTCATAATAATATACCTAAAGATGATTTGGCTTGGTAGATTTAATTTGCAGAATAAAAAGAGCAATTGTAGTTATTAACAAAAAAATGTAAAAAGATTTTTAGCATTAATTCAAATGAACTAAAGTAAAATTTAATTTAGTGTCAACTAACACCGCTACTCTTTTTTCCTTTTCATCAATAGGGATTAACCCAAGCTATCAACGAATTTGTATTGTCTAGCAATATAATGTGATATTTGGAGGAAAAAACCTTCGTCACAACTTATGTACTTTTAAACAAAATGACGACAAGTCCTCAGCTGCTCAACATGTGTTTGTCTCAACAAAATTTCCCAAAGAAAAACGATGATCTATCAGCTCTGAAAGGAGGTTAAGAAGGCTTCTTGATATGAGCAAAATCCTCCTCTACTGCTAGATCCTGAAGTGTATACCTTCTATTGCTATTTATATTATGCCTTCCGAAACTAAATAAAAAATGTTAGAAGGATAACAATCATTTTACAAAACGCAATCAATGAGGCCTTCATAAATCGTCATTGCCAATAACAGGTACTCTCTCATAGGCAGAACTTTCTCTGAACCTCTTTGGAAGAATGCACCGACTGCCAAATTTCTGCTGAAAATATACAAGAAGAGCAAATAAAATACCACCACAAGGGATTATGATGTCCCATGCTGTGGAATAAAAACCCATTCTGTGGTTTGCATATATGTATGACAAATCAAGGTACCATGCAGAAATGTGAGATCTAAAAAGATCATATGCATGGGGCAGTATACGAACAACTGTTGTCCCAACGTAAAAGGAAGAGGCTAGAGCTTTCCCTTCTGAGTTAAATATTATGTTAAGCAGAATCTGTGGGAGCAGAAAACCATCCAGGAGCAGACCAGCGTAAGATTTAAAGTCTTCCCAGAGGGAAGGAGGTCGGTGTATATACCCACGAGGAAGCTTAAACTTGTGGCGGGAAAGCCGAAATGGTCTAAATTTTTTTTGGTAAGAAGTCTTCCATAAGTGCACCAACCAAGCAGTCAATCCACCTCCAATGTACAATGGTAGAATCATATAAAGGACCTTTTTATCAGAACCCCAGAGACCTGGATGGCTTCCCTCACCCTGTCTTGAGGACCAGGTCAATTGTATAAGGCGCAACTCTAGAAGAAAGGCTACCATTGTCACCATCCTCACAACTACCTCATTCACTTCAAGCCAGCCTGCACTCCCAACAAAAGTATTCTGCACGCTGTGTTTCCCCATGAATAAAGCTTCAAAGTTCAATATCAGGGGAATCATGTGACCTAGAGTAATAACACCAAGCATCACAACAGAAATGTAAGGAAGCACATCTGGGTGCTTTTTCACGTGGATGAGTTGCAATCCTACACAAACACAAGCAAGTGTGTTTGATACCAATACCATAATTAACTCAAAGTCCATTCTCCAGATGGAAGCATCTGCTTGGGTTGTGTAAATGGAATATGAAGACAACTGAAGAGGATCAAAATAATAAGGCTCTGACTTTTGTCGTGTGCTTTTAATAGTTCCTTTAAGAGCTTCACCTCCTTTTGCATTCAAAGGAGGAAACTGAACATTAACCATGATTTCACAGTCCAGAGACTCATTCTTTATCAGTATTTTGTCCATTGATCTCAAACGCCTACATCCTACCATACAAAGAACTCCAGTATTCTTATTGTAAATCCCTTCAGCACCAATTTTTACTTTGGTTGACAAGACACCTCTACCAAACTTGAAACCAGGAGGGGGTTTAAAACTCATCGTATAGCTGACATTCAACAAATTATTGTAGTTTTCTGATTGAGTTCCGTGTGCTTTTGACTTTTCAGCTGTCAACACAATTGGAGCCCCATACGACTGTCCACTATAAATTTGATTATTTACAGATAGTGGTGATGCGTAACCTTGAGCTATTTCCCCTTTGCTGTTCGTCACTAACATGCTAAATGCCATATCAGATGAATATCCACTCGGATATGTATTTCCCTTCCCTCCATCACTCATCATTTCCACACAAGATTTTCTCACCTTCTCAGTTTCAGCATACTTGTATTGGAAACCATGAAGGCTTCTTGATACCCTCGATGAACCCTGGAATCCAACTCTACTGAAGTATCCAGGTTCATCAGCCACTTTGTCACTCCAAATTTGCCCCAAAACGGTACTTCTGTTCCTCAAAGATAAAATTGCAGGAAACCTTAAAGTGAGCCTAATCTTGCAATCTCCAACATAAGGACTAAGCGAAGATTCCGTGAAGTTCAAGATCCGGCAAGCAACCGCACATAGCCGATTCTCCTTCTCATCCCACTTCCCCTCAGAAACCAATGTTGTATTCGGATGAAAAGGAAATATAGCATCCTGGTGGCCGGAATCGGGAAAACCCAACAGCATCTGAACCTTCTGCTTCTCCGCACAAAGAGTGCCGTGAAAAAACATATAACCAGGCAACTCTTCACCATTACCACTAACAGGATTGCAACTAACATTACTACATTGACTCCCATATTCCAATTCAAACCTATCCGTGTGTCCAAGAAAAGCAGTGCAAGCACCCCGGTTTAAGTTTCTAAGGGACAAACCCTCCCCATCTGATCCACCTCCACAACCTTTCCCCTTTTCATTCCCAGCCACTGTAAACTTGTATTTCGAACTCTGAGACAAAGCCAATATCGAAATAGGCTCAAAGTACTGCAAACTATTCTTGTCATCAAAACTTTCTAGTGTTCCACTAATCAAACAATTCAAAAGGCTCAAATCTCTAGGGTAACGAAGCTTAAGAACAACATTAGCATTCAGCTGGTTAACATTAGATCCTGTTCCGAACATACAAAGGTTACCGGAAATTTGAGACCAAAATCCACTCAGGGAAACGCGCATCCAATGCGTCACTCTCCCGAACGAAACAACTCGCCGGAGCAACCTTCCCGGCTCCGGCGTCGCTCCTCTACGCTGCTGGAGAAGCATTTGCCCGCGCAATTCGTAAACGCCGTCGCTCCCGCTCCGGCGAACGGAGGTCACGCGGAACGATGCGTGCATCGAAGCGGCGGATCGGTTAAAGAGACGATAACCGCCGGAGAAATAGCCGGATTGGAACCGGAGATCGTCGGCAACGCCGGGGACGGTTCCGGCGTCGAAAAGCGCCGCCGGTGCAGGGACAAGGTGGTTGCAGAGGCGGCTGTAGGTGGACTCGAAAGCTAAATCTGAAGGATCAATAGAAACAGAGGAATAGAAAAGGCCGAAGAAAAGAAAGATGAAGAGAAGATCGAGTGATACAGTTTCCATTGCTGAATCTGCGTCACATTTGGATGGAGAATTGGAATTCTAGGGTTTTAGAAATTCCAAATAGAGATTTACTTGTAAAGAAAGAATCAGAATTAGAGGAGTTGAAGGGACAGAGCACTCCAGAACTCCGACACACATACCCACGTTCCTCTTTTTCACATACGTAGGAAAATATACTTGGGTTTCAGCAGGACCAAACGATTCATAGCAAAAGTTTCTGTCTGAATTGCACTAGTTCAAATCTAGACTTAATTATCTATTTACTACTATTATTTATTTATTTATTCTATTTTATTCAATTAAATCTTTAATTTTTAAAAAGTAATTGATTTTTTAAACATCAATCAATTCTAGTATCTTTTTTAAAATGTAATATGCTAAAATTAATGTTGTTTTATAAATTGTCTATAATTTGAAACTATGAATACTTATTTGTCAATCATTTTAGGATTAAACGATCACATTATTATAACCTTTAAAAATTGAATAGCTAGATCAACATTTTTATTAATAATAAGACTAAAAAATATATATAAATAAAAGAATAAAAAGGTAATTAAGTCCAAAATTGATTAAAAATCAATGTTACTAATTTTTACTTTTATTTAATAAATTTCACTCATATCTTTGCACTCTTTAATAACTTTTCATTAATAATAAAAAATAATACTTATCCTTATTTTACTCAACCAACCTATTATTATTACCGTGATTTATTTTCCAAGTGATATTTTCCAATTAATTGGTTTTTAGATAATGCTCTATTAAACCCTTTTAGAAACATTTAAAGTGAAAAAAAGAAATGTTTGTATAGCATATTCAACATCAAATTCAATTTTATTCTAGGCGATGATACATTAGTTTGATTAGGAATAATGGACATTTGTCTTTTTATAAATGGTTGGAACTTAATTTTTGTTCAACCCTTTCATTGTCAACACAACAGTGACAGATACTCGAAACCGTGGTTTTAACTCAGACATCTTAGGTTGACATGTCATATACTACACGCAACATCCAACTGAAGTGATCTTTATTGCATTGCTATTGACTTCCTAGTCGTCATCGTGTTAATCTAAACAAAGTATTCAATGTAGATTGAAAAGAAACACTTTTCAACCCTCTGAAAGCCACACAAATTGATTTAGTGAAGTGATCAATGATACCTTCACCAAACTCCCTATTCTCCATAATAACACGTTTGAAATCATCATCAAACGGATGAAAGGGCACATCAAGAAAATCACTCCAATCATTGTAGTTCTTATTTAACAGTTTCACATCATCAAACCATTGTATATGTATGTGTACACGCGTACCCCACCACGGGGTATTTATTATCAATACATCTTCATTCACCCTTGTTTTATTTTGGTTTACAAGAGGACATTGCTATTTTTATCAAGCATACATTTGATATTATACAGATAAGTGAAATGATAGAGTAGTTACTTTTGCATCTCAGCGAACTGGCTGCAATCTATTCCCTTGTCAGAAAATGCCTCCACAAGCTTGGGGAAGAGCTTAGCAAGCATGATCTTAAATCCAGCAGAAGTTCCCTTTGGGTTTTCATTCTGAGTATTTCCACCACCAAAAGCACATCCAATAGGAGCTCCTTCAAGATATGCCGTACAAGCCAGAAGTATATGTTTGGAACGTTGTCTAAAGTGCTCCTCCACCAATGCCTCAAAATGCTGCACCAAGAGTTGTTTTAGTTAGTCAATGTTTCATCTACATAACTATAGTCTAAGATTCAGATGCCACCAGTTTCTTAACAGCTATAGGCACTTAGTATTTGTCAGTTTAATAAATCAGAGACAAACCAAAGTAGAGAAGCAGTCATTTTACCTTGGGAGGCTTTCTCAATAGGTACAAAATGGATTTGCATGTGACAAGGAAAGCATTCTCATTGTAACTAACTGAGTTTCTCTCCCCTTCAGCTCTACCAATTTGTTGATCATATCCAGCCTCATTGAAATAAGGCTTCTCATTAAGGACAAGGGCCTGCAGAGAAAGAAGGACTTGAAGAATTGTTGAAGTTCCAGGGTTCCAAACTTCGGCATCTGTTCCGGTCCACGTATTTAGGAGACTCAAACACACTTTACCCGACTCATACAAATTAGGATTCAACCGTAGTCCACCAGAAATGTAATGCACCGTCTGCATGGGATTGCAAAAGTCACAAATATGCCATGCAGCTTTAGCTGTAGGAATGCTAAATGCTATGTAAATGGAGTTACCATGCACATAAATGAAAAGAATTTAGAAAAGCACACCAATGCTACATTCAAAAACTTACCGGGGGTTGGCTGGGATACTCTGAAGGGAAATGTATGTCAAAGAAAAACAATCCATCATGATACGGTGTCCCAGACACACCCACAATAGCTGCTCGCATCAGATCCATTCTTTCTTCAAAGACACGGACATAAATAGTTTCTGTTTGTGAAAATAAACATTGTAAGTGAATTTTGCAGAAAGGTGTGATGAAAATTAACAGTTATAGACCCATTTTAAAAAATATACTAAATCTAAGGCTATGGGTCTTCCTAAAACTGCAACTTGTCTATAACATACTTTGGTGTTCTCCTTCCAGCTAAAAATGGCTGAAGTTAAAAGCACTATCAATCCCAGTCCAAATATAATTTCTGGCTTGAGTTTAAAAATTGTATAACATTGTATGCTGCAAAGTATACAAAATAATATGGCTCAAAATAAATAAGATGAAGTGTGCACCAGGGAGATTTTTTTCCAGGATGCTCCATTCTTGTTGTACCTTCTTCACCCAATCCTTTTTTACCTAACAAAGGACACGAATAGGAAAACAAATTAGCCCCAATCCTTTCAGTGCAAGTATAATTAATTCACCGTGAGTATGATGTGTCACTTTCTAACCTGAGATAAAGAAAATCCTTTCCCCTCATAAAAAAAGTGGTGGTCTGAGCAATTATCAATTAGATCAAACTGCTTCAACTGATCTGAACTTTTGTTGTGTAAAGAAACTGGGAAGTCATTCCTCTCATGAGTCCCAGTAACTACACAATTTGGAGTTATGCCTTCAGAAGACTGCAGCTTGCTCACCAAATGTGATTCAGTATCAGGGTCACAAGTGTCCAAATCTTTCTTATCAAGACAGTTAGATTCATTTCCCTCTTCAAACCTAGGGATTGGGGAGAATTTTTCAGAAAATGATGCTACAGTAAGTGTTTTGAGTATGCTGGCCTTAATGCTGGAGAAAAGTTGGAAGGCAGCTTGAGGAAGGGATGAGGAACTACTCTCTCCTGGATGCTTTTCACAATTATCTCTATCGCCATTACAATCTAACAAGGTCTGTCATCAAAGTGATATTCAGCTAATGACTACAAAATCAATGGTAAACTCAACAACTATATTGTCATTCAAAAATGCAGTTTTATGATGACAATAGATCCATAATCTTGAACAGTTTAAAAGTTCTATTTATTTTCTCTTGCTATTAGCTACCTGACTTTTCACTACAATTTCCAAGATGAGACCTTTGTATTTCAATGTGCCAACAAATAATCCTCATAAGTATTAGATTACTATACAAAATATACACATTAGAAACATGTGGATGTGCACAGATACAAGACATACAGAGAATTTATTGTCCTCACCTTTCCCTTCTGGTCTGATGGAAGACTTCTATGTTCAATCATCTCTTGAGAGAACTCCTCAACATTTGCTTCATAATGAACAGGGGTTGCAGCTGAACCTTCATGCTTATCAATTCGGAAAATTTCATAAGGTGCAACCTGTTGGGGCACAAATAAGTTTGTAATAACTTCCTATAGATGAAGGTTAAGGTTATCAAGTAGCGCATTACAACAGAAAGTAGGATTATCAAATAAGTAAGACGTAGTCCAAGTTTAGTTGTCATAATAACTAACTGTTATTTACCAATTATCACTACATCATGATTTTGACAACAATTTCCTACTGTATCCCAAAAGTTTGGAAAGGGTCATTCTCAGTCAACCTTAACTACACAAAACAAAACTACTGCTCCAAACAAACCTTATTTTCAGCTAAGAAAAATTTTATCCTCACTGTATAGCCACACATTTACGTGTACAAGCAGGATTGGGGGAGAGGACAGGATCATTAAACTAATAGGATCTACCATTATCTATTAAATAGTTTATCTAGATAATGCGGATATGGGAAGAGTTGACCTCAAGAGTTCTACATTTAGCATCGTTAAGTACAATATATTGAATGCAAAAAAAAATAAAAATTGTCATACCTTTGTTGTTAAACCAGTAGCCCATTTGACCTCCACATCACCATCTATGAAACCAGTTACATTGCCAATGCATGAGAGGTAACTATTATCTACAGATTTATTCTGATAACTGATTTGGTCCCGGTTCATCAGAGGAACCTCTACATTCACATCAGTCACCGACTTCACATTATCTTTGTCAGCATGGTCACCAAGCTGCTTTTGAGCCGCCTTGAACACAATATCGCCGAAACAACAACAATAATCTGGATGCTCGAGTAGTTCGTAGGCACTCACAGTTTCCAGCATTGCATCTCTAGTCAAATTATTTGTCTCCGATGTGGGAGCAGTTTTCCATTGTACCTTTACAGTATGCTCTTTTGCATCCATGGAAAGAACAACACCCCATCTTTGATTGCTAGGCTTGAGAGGATCATCAGAAGCACCTTTTTCCAGCACAAACTGCTGGGGCCAAAATTCATGACTGTTTATGACATTCACTGGGATTAAGTTAAGCGGATCTAATCCCAAAGTATGTTCACCATTTTGCCAAACAATATCAACTTCGGTCTTTATCTTCTCAATCATAAATAATTCCCCAATGTTAGGGTTAAGATTTTTCGTCTTATATCCTCTAGCCTTATTATGCTCGTGACGAGGATCACATGGAGATGCATCTTGAATCATCTGTTCCTTTTGGTCCACAGGTGGAAGCATGCACCAATCACCAAGTTGCCAGTTTGCATGCGAAAAACAGGACAACAAGGTAATGTTTTTTGAATCTTGCCAGCATAGAGGAACATTTACATTCAAATTAGAACCGAAAAGAACAGAGGCAAGCCAATTCACGTACACCAAACCTGCTTCCACAGCACAAACAGTTCCTTCACCATGATTGTCTTTCCAGGTGCCACATAGCCATCTAGCTGGTTTAGAAGCTGTGGAGGTCTTAACCTTGACTCTCTGCCCTGGATAGTACGGATACTGTGAATCTTCAAGAAGATTATGAGTTAGTGGTAAAAGCTGATCTTTTTCCAAGGTAATGACCTCACATTTAGTTCCATCGTCAAACAATATAATCACTCTGTCTACTACCCTTTGAACCTTACCAATCCAAGGCCCCTTAATTACATAATCGCCTTCTGAAATGGAGCGAATCTTCATAAGTTTCTTGGAGTTCACATTTTTTAGTTTCCTTCCTTGAACACTTTCCAAGTCCACTAACACATCAACACTTGTGACCCTCCCCATCTGTCCAGATGGGTCTGAGGAGGCACAGACCACATCTCCATGCACAAATGCCCTCTCAAATGACAGAAAATCATCAATCCTCCCAATGCTTTCCTCCAAACTCGATAATATGCTTCGAGCTTGTCCACCATATTGAAAATCAATATCCTCTTGATCCTCACTGCTGCTGCTGCTGTCACTGGAAGTCTCCCAATCCAAATCAGTAATGTGAGCATCCATCAACTAGATGCCTGTCATTGTGTGTGCATGGTAACATCAATAACATAATCACAAGAAAATAACTTCAAAACACAACAAATAAAGAATTGTTAGTCAATCGACCAGAACCTATGAAGGAACATTTACAATAAATAGGGAGTTAAGAGGGTCCTTACCTTCTCAAGCAAACAGCAACATAGAAATCCGGGGGCTGTTGTAATCCACAACAGATATGTCAATACTGACTTCAAAGGATATTTGTGTACAACGCAAACTGTGTCTGATTGAGACTGATGTTTGTCACAGATAGTAAGCCAGTTTCTTTAAAATATTTTCTTGACCACTGAAACTGGAAAGCTGGTGGCAAAGGAGATTTGCCTGATATGATAACAGGAGTTGATCAAAAACTCCAAAATGCCAAAGGAGATTTACCTGATAGGGTAACAAGAGTCTATCAAAGACTCTAAAATGCCAAAGGAGATTTGCCCAGTTTGAACTGAGATTTCCACAGAAAGAACCTGTTGAAAAGGCCTTCCAAAACTAGTATCAAGAAACTACTAATGTCAGATCTTTCTCTGTGATTGTCTGGATGAAAGATAGTAGGAGGAAGCTTACCAAGATAATTAAAAGATGTCAAAGTAGATTTTCCCTGGTGAAAGTGAGGAGTTCCTAGAGAAAAATATGTTTACTGCCAGGAGTCCAACCAAAGGAAATTAAGTAACTTGCCAAAGGAGAGTTGCCCAATATAGTTGAGTCTTCAAACATAAATAAATTCCAGATGGTTAACAAATTTGCCTCGTCAAGTTTGGAACTTGGAAGCTGCTGCCAAAGGAGATTTGCCCAACAGTGAAGCTAAAAACAACAGGTCTGGTCTAACAGGAATGCTTTTCAACAGAAGAATCAATCAACACATTTATTTTGTTGCATCAGCACATACTTTCTGCTATTTTTTTTTTTTTTTTTTCTCAGCAACAATACTTTCTGCTACTTGATTACAACAAGGTGACGCTATCAGATGATCGTCTGAAAGAACAACATCCAATTTGAAAGACACTTGACATTTGATCAACAAGATAATCTATTTCAAACCTGCGACAAGTAGACTAGTGAATACTTTCTCCAATCAGTTTCAGTATAAAAAGAGAATGGAAAAAACTATATAATTAAGATGGCAACATTTTGAATTAAATCATGCTAATTCACGAGGCAAGAAAAAATGTAAGATTTACATTAGACTAATGAACTGCTTTTTGAGGAATCGATATCCTTAACTGCATATGAAAGAAATGAAATCTAAAAGTACCGTTGTGTTTTGACTAAATAAGACAAGAAATTATTCTAAAAAATTATGACTGATATATTCTGAAGATTGGTTCATGCACATAAGGTGCGTGCAAGTCGGTTTCTCTGCATAAGCATCCAATCTATTCTGGCATCAAACATAGAAGTCAAATGGTAAGGCGGCTATTACACGCAAACCAAAAGATGAAAAATTGAAAAATAAAAGGGTATGTTCATCAAAAACCTGATAATTTTTGGAAAACAAATAAAGCACAACTTTATTGCTTCTATTGGTTGGAAAAACGACATAAAACATTACTTCAAAATATGAAAGGACTCGCTAACTTAATCATGTTCCATGAAAAACAACAATATGAATCCAACACGATCAAAAACCGAAGTTGAAGCATTAGAATGAACACAGAAACACCTGATCTATTAACCCCAATAAATAGTAATCCAACCCAAGAGTAACAAGAAAAAAAAAACGATGAGTTTGAAGAAGCAAGGGGCAGTACCATACCATTTGCACTACACAGAAAGGTTGGACCCATATGAGATATCACACTTATAGAAGATCCAAGACCAAGAAACACCATGACTCTAAACTCCAAAACCAAGAAACACAATCCTGAACATAACAAGATAACAAGCTGAAAAGGGTCAATCGCAAATCTTGGTTTCAGTTTGAAAAGGAGGGTGATGTTCAGACAGGCCTAGTTCCACGCCCAGTTCCTCCATCATCCACTCCACCACCAAATTTTGGAACCATTTTTCAGGGACACATGCACATGCTTTTTCTCTTGTGAAATGCTTCGGCTCCAGAGGATGTGGGAACTAGTTTAGATTTGGGTGGTACTTGTTGCCTTTTTGCTTTAACCAATAGCAGTGCTTGTTATTTTACTCAACCATAGCAAAATAATACACCAAAACAAACGGTGTCAGACATAGATACTATTGTCGTACAAAATTAGCAACATTTTCCCATGTTTTACTGGAATAATTAAATAAAAAAACCTTTTCAGAATAAATTTTGATGGACTAAATAAATTGTATTAAACGCGTTAGTAAATACACTTTCACATATTGAAGTTTTTTCAAATTACATTAACATTCTAATTTTTTTAAACTCTGAATTCAACGCATTTATCTTTAATATTTTGACATATATTAGTGTTTGACTTGATTTGAAACTGAATGAAGTTAAAATTAAATTGTTAAATGTAAATAAAATATTTTTTTAGATAGATTTGAAGAAATTACATTAAAAGGTATAGTTTGACATTTTAAATTAAAGGATATTTCATCGAGACAGAGTGGCAACAAATCCTTTCCCAGTTTAGCAAAAGACTTCATTATTGGGAAAAAGACGAGAAGGGACAGAAGGAACAAAAGGGAAGGGAGTACCGTAACAATTGGTTGCTTTGCTTTCTAGTAAAAAAAAACTACTTGTAATGACATATTTACCCTCAAATTAACCCCAATTTATAAAACAAAAATAATAGATAATATCTTATACATTTTTCAAGTATAAAAAATATTTAGTAATGTAAATATTTTGTGATTACATAGATATTAACCTTTGTTATCAATTCCTTTTGAAACATAAAGAAATTCTTGAATGATGTAATATTATTTTATTTATAAGAACTATTAGACAAAACAACACAAGATTTTCTTTATTATTTATAATTTTGAAGTAACTCTAAAATTAGCTTATCATCAAGAGGTGATAAATATTTTCTTGTTAATTCTATAAATATATTTTTATATGTAATATCTATTTAATAAGTGCTATAAAGCATTAGGTGTCTTGAACTAAAATTTTTATTTTATTCTTAAAATTATTCATTGACCTATAATGTAATATCAATTATTAGAAAATCTCATTTTAATAACTTCGATTATCACATTCGTATATCTTCCTTATATGTGAATTAATAAATAAAATCTATTAATAAAGGTTATCGTAGATACATATTTACAATAATTATATATGATCAGTTTTTTATTATCATAATCTTTATTATAATAACAAATCTTAAATTATAATAAAAATTTTATACGAAGAAATGTAAACATACGATTCCCTAATACACATTTTAAGTTCATTGTCTCTTTCAAATAAAATAGAATATGAGTATATAATTTATGCATTAGAGAAATATATCATGATCATATTCATAGAATATGATTCATTTAAAGAAAAATAGTGGTGAAACGGTAGACACGAGGGCTTAGAATCTCAGGCTAAAGAGCATGCAGATTTTATTCCTTTTAAAGACACAATACCAAAAAAAAAAAATAAGCATTTTGACAAATAAAAAAGGAATAAGTGAATCACTAAATCTCAGTGACATTCTATATGTAATAATTATAAACAATTCATTTTAAAATAATATAGTGTTACGGTGAAGCACTGATGAATCGAGGTTATCTCAAGTTTCTTCTCTCGGATATCCTACAAAAATATGTTACTTTTCCACGGTCAAATCAGAGATATTTGGTTCTTCAAAATTGCATTGCATGATCAAAAGGGAAAACGATTCTTTAGGAATGTTCGCAGAAACAGAACTCTCTTTTACCTTTTTCTTTTCCTTGAATAGAGAATGCCCAATCAACTTGGTTCTATAGATGCCTGAACTCAACCAAAAGACAAGAGGCATTTCCTTCTCTAATTGTAAAAGCGTTGAAGGAATATGACTTGGCCTAACACCACTCATTAAGACACTATCTACCAATGCAAAGCTAAAATACATACACTTCCTTATCACTTTTCCTCACTTCCTATGCCCATATGCAAATTTGAACCTAATTCTTTCCCTTTTTCCGTTGGATGGATTTAACCCATTTCAGATTGGCAGTTATTTTTCCACTTTGATGTGTCCTATATTTGATTCCAAATTCCTTGGACTACCCCTTCATGATTGCTTGGGGCCAAGCATGAGGCATAAAGTACAGTTCTTTTTTATTAGGCAAGTGTTGAAAAGTATCACTTGTGCAAATGTTTTTGGACTTCCTAATAAGATGACTCATACTGGGATTTTTACCAATCTCTTCTTAAATAAATGTTCCTTTTTAAATAAATATTCCTACATCCCCTTACACTTAGATACACAATCATTCATACTCCAGAAAAATTATGTAATAGCTTTCTGACTTACTTTTAGTTTGTCACAAGTATTACCTTTATTAAAAGCTCTTTAATTAAGATGGGAGCATCAAACATCTTTAACAGCAGCTTTATTCTGATACAAAATTGGTGTAAATTCTTGTACGGATCTACAGTCTCTTCAGTTTTGAATTTCTCTAAACTTTCTCTGGCATTGAATTGTTTGTTTGCATAGTGGATTCCTTGCATTAAACAACTAGAAAGATCAATCTGCACCAATTGGCAGTGGTTATTATTAATAGAGATTTTTTTACTGCATGTTCGAATATTCAGAGACTATTCCTCCTTGTGCAACATTTTTTTTTTCGTGGCATGTAATATAGTTTATAGAATATGATGCCAAATTTCAGATGGAATCCGGTGAAAGCTCCACATTGGTGTAGACTTAGAACACGATTGAGCCATCTGTGCACCATTATAATAAACAATTTCTGAAATGCGTGTGTATGTGTCAGTTTTGTTTCTTGTGTGTTGTGCGGCTTTGTCATAGGACAGTGGAGAGGTGTTAACCGATGAAGGTGGATAGGGAACTATTCTAGCTACTTCCCAATATTGAACCACTATATTGCATATCACTGGTGGCATTTTTCACATTAGTGCTTTTCATAAAGATTTTTAAATCACAACAACATGAACGTTTGTGGGGAAAACATCACCTAAAAAGTGCATCAAAGTAATGCTTTCATGCTCATCTTGAATCTGTTCAACTCACAGTCACTCCAAATTCAAAGTCTCTCTTTAAAATATCATCAAGCTTGTCATAAGTAAATCCCATTTGATGATGCTAACTTTCTGCTCTTGCTACTAAATAACACAATTAGAGATCATACTTCCAAGATTTTGAGAACTTCTCCAACACCAATCATGGCCCACAAAATATGTTTCATATCTATCATATGGTAAATAAATGGTTCAGAACAAAAGACACTGTCAAGATCCACTGCTGCAAAAGTGCCCAGTTTGGCTGTTTATTGTCTATAACTAAAAGGGGATATTCCAAATTTCTAATTAAGAGGATACTTTAATTAGCACTAAAGAAGATTTACTTATAAACAAATCCTATTGAGAAGTTTGTTATTTTATCCTAGTAGGAAATTACCGACATATCAGAATTCTATTCCCCCACCCCCACCATATTGAAGTACTTTTGAAGCTGTCAGAGAGCATAAAACATTCTATAACTAAAAGGGGATATGTTAATGAAGCTGTCAGAGTATAAAACATTTTTAAACTTTCATTTAGTTATTTGAAGCAATTTGATTTGGTCACAACCTTTGCATTTAATTAAAGTAGGGGAAATGAAAAGCTTTGTTCAAGAGGAAGGGTTGTTTACTTTATGAGTTTTTATGAATATGTTTGCATTTAATTAGTGCATCCACACTCTGACTTGCAATTGGGTATGGAAAAGACATTGAAAGGTCGGTTTAGAATTGGGCCTCCACTATTAATAAAATAATCATTCCAATGAATTCTAGAACCACTAGCTTCCTAATGCTTAAATGCATAAAGAAGGTCGCAGTAGACAGGGTGGACTTTTACTCCAGAAGAACTGCAATAATTCTGGCAAAAAGTATCTTCATATGAATTTTAACGAAGGTGATGAAAGGTGCATTTTATGGATTTTGATTGATTTTCTCTTATTATCCATTCTGAACAATATAATCTATCTTGCAAAATTCGTGCACTCCCTTCATTTTTATGTTACAAAAAATTCTCTAACATCTATAATGCCATGATACTCGCTTTTCATGTTTACTTAAAAAATTTATTTTGTAAAATTATCACATGAAATACAAATGTCTCTTTAATACATTTTCATACTCAAAATTATTTATATATTTTTGTTTAATCCAAATTGTGGGGGCCTCATTTTTAAGATTTTCTTAAACACATAAAAAAAACATATTTCTAACTTTTAATTTGGTTACAATGAGAAAGACAAGGATATTAAACACACATATTAACTTTAAAACAATCCCCTGATAAAATAGAAGGTGTGCTTGTGTTGTCATGAATTTGAGCTTGATTTTTTTATGAAGTATAAAAAGAAAAAGGAGTTGTGAGTTTAGTATTCTCTGTGAATTAGGTCTAATGTAATTTGCTCATTAATTTTTTTATTTTAAGTTTTCATTGAAAGAATGGAATAAAAAAATAAGTAACTGATACAAAGGAGTCTATTTTGAATCTTATCTTTCTATAATGTATAAGTGAGTATATATTTTATTTTATTAAGTTGATTTTATTGATATTGAGATAGATTTAAATTTATTGTCTTTTTTAAAATAATATGAATAGGAGACTTATAAGAGAAACTAATATTAATTCTATTATTTTATCTTTAAATGACATAATCAATTTCATTATTTTATTTTTTATAACATAATACTGTAATACATTTATTTATTTTCTTTTTTTTAGACTTATAATATATATTACTTATATATATCTAACTATTTACTTTTACTTTAAACATAAAAGTATATATAAATAATATTTTCATTCTTATATTATTTCTATCTTATTAATTTTTGTTCATCTTTCTATTTTATAATAATCTTAAAGATTTATATCATAATTATTCCAAACCTATCAAATTATAATATAAATATATAAAATTTTATAAAGTTGAACCATGAAACGCAAAATAAGAGTCACATATTTTAATATCTATGTTTTAATTTTTACTTTATTACATTGCATACGAAACTAGTCTCAGTACTACAGAGGATATTGATATTAGTCACGTGTAAAGAGAGGCATATTTAATGAGATAAGTTCAAAGATTTATACATATTATAGACACTAAAGTGCCACTTATTTGATATATTTTATGGCAATAAGAGGAAGAGTAGTGGGACGCAGCTGTCGGAAAAGAAATCATAATCATAGTTTAAGGTAAGTGCTTTAGGTTATGCCAAAGTCGTTGCATATAGTTAGAGAAGATTTCCTCATAGATAGACCCACTTTCCTTCTTTCAACTTCACCCTTCCATTGCAACCATCCACACAAAGGTTACCCTTTAGACCATCACAACACTTTCATAACTATATAAACAATTCTTCATTTCTGAGTACACCATAGTTAAGGAACCACAACTACTCAATTATAACACCACAATATCAAATACATAACAACAACTAATTTGTGGAAAGAATCAACTTCTTTTATATAAATAACTACCATATTTATTTATTTCTATTTACACTTAATCATTGCACATAAAACATTCATGCACTCTATTGTATAAATTTCTAAGTAAAACTTACATGTTAAATTCCCAAAGATTGAAACAATATAGCAATTTTATCAACCTACACAAACAAATTACGAGCAAAATTTTCAAACAACCCAACTTCTCTTTATTATATATAAATTTAAAATTAGTCTCTCTTACCTTAATTTTCCCCGAAAGACTATAAATTTTGAAACATAACACTACAATATATAGCTCCTTAATCAACTCAATATTCAAATCCTAATTACAAATATACTAAAGTCAAATTATTCAAGAATTCATGCATCCCAAAAATCTTCCACGCCCCCAAAGACTTCAACTTGAGAAGAAGAAAGAAAAAAGAGAAATTTAAGTGAAGTAAAAGTCTGGAGATGGATGTTTTACATTATCCTACAATCTTGCACACTTAGATCATCAAAAGAAATAAGAGAGTTTGTGTATGAAACTTAGAGAAAAAGAATAGTAGAGAAAGGTGAAAATGAAGACTTCTAATCTATGTTATGTTTTGTTTAGAAAATTGCTTTCTGCACTCCATCAATTGTTGACACCCCATAAATTTTTGAAAATGACAATTATATTCTTATGAATTTTGAGAACGTATGAAGTATTTTGAAAAATATATTTTAAAAAATAAATTATAGAATATAAATTCTAGAAAATAGATTTCAAAATATACTTACAAAAATTGTTTTATGAAAAACATGTTTTAGAAAAATAATTCTAAAAATATATTTTAGAAAAGTAATTCCAAAAACGTGTTCTAAAAAAAATATTTCCAAGAGCAAATCAAAATTTAAAAAAAAATATATATATTTCGGAGACAGATTTCTAAAAATCTTCCGAATCCACCTTTCGGAAGGAAAAAAAAAAAAAAAAACCTCCACGACGCAGATCCAAGCGTTTACTATTCCACAGCAGCATCACACTCAAAACCCATCATAAACAACCGAAAATGTTTCCCAAAATCATGGCAGCACACCCCCTATACTCAATTACACATTACAATTCAATCAATCTAATTCAATAATTCCTTTACACACATCAAAATCATCCACAATAAAAGAGTAGAACTTACCTTCACCACCCAAATACAAACTGATCGATAAAGGTCCCAACCATTTTTCTCTACCTACCACACTGCCGCAGCACCTCCCACAACTCAAGCGGTGGCTACCCAAAAAAATCTCTAATCCCTTTTTATCTTCGGTGACAAGGACACGCCAGTCATTTCACATATTTGATGGGTGCCGGAAGCAAATGTAAGGATGCATCAAGCAACTGACTTCTGTTTATGCTCAATGTTTACCTTTTGTTCTTGAAACTAAAAAAAGATTTCAACTCACTTTTAAGTTCAACATATTTTCTAACTACACCTCCCACTCAGTTTCTATTTTCACCCCTCACTTGATAATAATATCACATACTTCTCTTATCTACATAAATTAAATACATATATTAGAGTTTAGATATAAAGTAACGTTAATTATCACTTTTTAAATTATTCCACACATCCTCTTAGAAAAAAAGATTTGAAAACGTGTTCTTACATTCCAATTTTAGTGTTAACATATTGTTTAACAATAAAAGAATTAATAGAATATACATAATATAAAAATATAATAGTTGAAGAAAAAGATAATTAAAATATGAATGAAAAATGATAAGAGTTTTAAATTAATTAAAAAATCCAAACTTATAAATATCTTTAAATATATTCCTTAATAATAAATAATTTATACAAATATGTCTAATTATAGGATTTTGTATGTGTAAACTACTATGACAAATACCTTTCAATCACCAACAACTTTTTTCACTAACAGCTACTATCTTTTTTTTTTTTTTTTTTTTTTTTTTTTTTTTTTTTTTTTTTTT
>Ga0099824_1004973_pt1 | contig 18905 bp, 12 predicted proteins | sample SiratrowhiteBW_FD_76837 | JGI IMG/M metagenome (GOLD analysis project Ga0099824, IMG submission 76837) | Root nodule microbial communities of legume samples collected from California, USA - Siratro white BW | ecosystem: Host-associated > Plants > Roots > Nodule | place: USA: California... | reverse complement strand
TGCTCCCTTCTAATGCTCCATGCATGACTTTTAGGTTCTGTTTGGATAACCAGACGGATTTACTTGGAAGATAGCATGCGAAAAAAATACAAGGAAAGATCGTCTTTTAAGGAATAAAAAATTAATAAAAAACAGAAAACATATACTATGTTCTTTCTTCGCATGGCAGAAACCATTTGCGAAGAGAAAGTTATTTTTATGATTAATTTATTAATATTTATATTTATATTATAACATAGTTATTTATATAATATAATAATAATATTTATTAATAATAAATTTATTAAAATTATAAAATATTAATAAAAAAATATTAATGAAAATAAAAAATGTTAATAATAAATTATAAAACAATAATAAAAATAAGATAGTTGTAAAAAATACTAATAATATTAATATTAAAAACTAAAAATAATAATAAAATCACAAATAACAACTATAATAATAAAAATAATAATACTAAAATTAAAACTATAATAATAATCAAAATAAATTTATAAAATAATAATATTATTAACAATAATAGTTTAATTTTTTATTTTAATCTTAATTTTAAAATAATTAATACTTCTATAATTTTTTTCAATTAAAACAATAATAATTTATCAATCATACCTAATAACTTAATTATATTTAATCTTAAATTAATTTTAACTATAATTTTATCTATTAAAAAAAATATTTTATCAATTTCATTTATCACATACAAACTTCAATAAATTTTATTTTTTTTAAATTCTCTTTTTTACCATTTTTTTATTAATTTAAAATGTCAAACTTTTCACATATTTTAATCTCAAATGAAGTCAAATTCACTTTCTAAAATTCATTTTCTAATCCAAATAAACTCTTAATCCATATTTTTTTTAATAGAATTAATTTATTGCAAAATAACAAAAGTATTTTTTTCAACTCCAATTTTCATAACCCACCAAAATAGAAAAATAAAAAGTCAGAATAAAAATAAATGCTCTTAATTGTTTTTTCTTTCATGTGCTTCAGAAGTGACATGACAATTCTTTTGTTAATACTTTTTTTTTTCAAAACCCAAAAGGGTCTAAACACCAAAGTCAATGCAAACACAGCAATTTGGAGTGATTACTTTCTACCAAAAGACAAAAACAAATTCAAGATTCTTACTTTTCAAATGCATGGTATCAAATCTCAGCAAAACAACCCTTTTGACTCCCCAACCCCTTTCACTAAGACAAGTTTGGAAGAATCAAAGAAAAGCAAGAAACATCAACTATAAAGAAATAAACATGGGTACAAAGTCAAAAATCATACCTTTTAATTGAGCAGTTGCGAAACAAAATGACAGCAAATTTTTTTGTTGCTTTTGTATTAATCTTCAGATCCTTCAACACTTTTTCTCACTAGGATCTGTGGAAAAAGAAAAGAACAAGAAAACACTAGATGACATGTTATTATTACAATGACATAAACACATATGTAAAATAAATAAATGAAAAAGAAAATGTTTTTTTTATTCAACACTAATAAGAAGTCAATAGATAAAGTTGACATGCATGGACTCAAAGGAAGAAGAAAAGTTGGTGATTTATGAATATGTTAAAGAAATAAATAAACTAATTAAAAAGATAACCTTTTGGATCAAAACTCAAAACCCAATTCCTATTTTGAAATCCAGTGTTTATGTCTGTCACTCTGGTTGATCCTCTCTCTTCACTCAATTTCATGCAGAGTTTTTCTCTGAAAAAATCTTCTTATCTGACACTCTTTTTCTCTGTTCTTTCTCTCTATAAGACATTTGACAAATATATAACATAGAAGTGAAAGCCGTGTGGGCCCCACTGACAAACAAAACGACAGTTTCTTTCGTTTGTTTTCCTCTTCTTAGCGTGTGAAACCAAAGGACACGTGGAAGTATTTCATTGGACAATAATGATTTTTGTATTGCCTTGTCTTTCCACTGCATGCACTACCACAACAGCACCATGAGGCTACTGAACCCAAGGGTAATATGGTCATTTCTAAGAGTGGGTTCATGTTTGAAAAAAGAAAAGCATGTGGCCATGACTCTGTAATTGATGAAATCAAAATATTCAATTACAAACAAATTTTAAAAGAAATGAAAAAAGAATTCCTTATGTGCATGCAAGTCTAAATTTGAATATTATTTTATACTATATTTGAGAACTAGATAGATAAAGAAAGAAAATCACAAAATCCCCTCTTTTATATTTCAAATATTTTTTTTTCTAATCTTTTCTAAGAAGGTAAAAATTGAAAACTTTCTTAAACGGTCGACCACCTCTTAAAATAATGGAAGATTTATGATAAGAGTGTCACTCCTACTTTTTAAATTTCTTTTCATTTAATTTCTTTTTAATATTAGCGTAATACTTTTATGTAATATCATTTACTATCATGTTTATAAATCATTAAAAAATTACTTATTCAATTTTACACATTTAATACTTTTAACAATATATTTAATATAATATAGTTAAATAATAACATAAAATGTTTAGCATTTAATATTGTCAAGAAGTAAAATTAATTATTAAAAGAAGGATTGTGTTTGATATTGTCTTAGAATTCACGCCTCTTATGATTTTACAAGAAGACTAGGCAAAATCTCATCTAATAATTCAAAAAGTTTCAATTAAATCTATATTGTATTATCTTTTACTTCCTTTGTTCAAATATACAAATAGATTTATTCACAAAAAGCAGCTTTCGTATTTTCTTTTATTAATCATGAGTAAGAATATTTCTTAAAAGAAACTTAAAAATTAAATCCCCACTCTTTCTCTAATTATTGCCATTAAGAATTGACAAACAAAGTTTTGAAAGTTTCAAAGATGAAAGAAAAAAAAAATATATGCCTAAATAATAAATAAAATAACAAAATAAAGTCTGAATTTTGACAAAAATGTCAAACTAATATTACATCACTAATCAATTGTTCTACCATGCATTTCCAAACACTTCACTAAACCAAAATATTCTATCCTTGGAGAGTATTTTATGTTTATAAGATTTTATTTGGAATGAAATTTCAATTATCTTTTAGTACTCTTTTATATTTACATATATTTATCATTATTAAATAACAAAACAAACACATTCATTTCAAATATCAAACATTCAGAAAATACACATAAAAGGTATATGTATTACCTTTTGTACTCTCTACCAAATTTGAATAATGTCTTCCTCTTCTAAAAAAAGAATACCATGAATTCCGATGAATGATTAAATTGAGTACAGAGAGATGTTTTACCTTGAAAGATATTAAGATGAAAATATGTGTTTGAGTGCTATCACTGTGCACTTTATTTATATTATAAAAATGAAATCAATAAAATAGATACAAGAGATTTGATATCTCTGAATAAAGATATGATATTAAAATAAATAGTAACTTTTCTATTAACATATATACAATTTTGATATTCTAAGATTTGATATAATGTTAATATTCTTGATTCCCATTATCTGCTCTTTATTTTACAAAGAAAGAATGCAATTATAATTAATTAAATAATTAAATCAAATAAACTAAAAAGTTAAAAAATATATAATATTTTAAAAGTATACAAGAAATTTTACACAATTTTAACTGAATCATAATATCTAAATTCAGAATGGGCATGAATATTGAATAACACCTTTACGGATCTTATTGTTACTCTCTCTTTTTTTTCATTTTTTGATTTTATTTTCTTTTTCATTCCTCCACTCGCTTTTTATGTATATTTGTTTTATTCTCCACACCTTTGTAGATTTCAAAATTGTTTTTAGTGGAACATGTTCTATGACACTGTAATTGCATTTTTAGGTTTTTTATATAATTATTGTTGTTTTATGTTATTGTTATTGTTAAGGGTAAGAAAATTTTGACATGTGAAACAATATTACATGAAAAAATGAAAAAATATATGAGATAGGGAAGATAATGACTTAAGGAAGAAATGATAATTTACTATCATAATCTTACTTTTTCTGTCAAAATATTATGTATGAATATCTTATTATTTTGATCTCATAATCTATTTATTATATTAAGCTTTTATTTTTTCTTTTTGGATTCATTTGTAAAGTCAAACACTCTGACACATTCAGATGTGAGAATTTGAAGAATATTTTTCAAATCACACTTTTTTAGAATTTGTTTGGATGAGAGATGGATTTGAGAGAATGAATTTGAGTTGATTTGGGATGAAAGTGAAGAAAGTTGAGTTGTTTGAATTAAGATAAAGATGATGAGAAATGAAGAAAAAGTTTATAAAAGTTTATGAATGATTTGATAGATATGATTGATAAAATAATTTTTTAATAGATAAAATTTTATTTAAAATTAAATATAATTAATTTATTTAGTGTGATTAATAAATTTATTATTATTTTAATTGATAGAATTATAAAATTATGTTATTTTAAAATTAAAAATAAAAAATAAATTATCATTGTTAATAATAATATTATTTTGTAAATTTATTTTAATTATTATTATAATTTTAATTTTATTATTATTATTATTATTATTATTATCATTTTAAAATTTTATTATTTTTATTATTATGAATATTATTTATGATTTTATAATTTTTATTATTATAATTTATTATTACTTTTATTTTCTAACATTAAAATTATTAATAATCATCTTATTTTATTGTAATTGTATAAAATTATTATTAATAATTTTTATTAATATATTGTTATTTTATAATTTCATTAAATTTATTATTATTTTACTATACACATTCTTGTTTCTTCGCAAATTTCACTTAATTGCGAAGAAAGAATTATTCCGTCCTTACTTCTCGTTTTCTACGATATATTAATTTTTTATTTCTTAATTTGATAACTTTCGGCACATTTCGTACGTGTTTCCCTTCCATCTGTTGTTCCAAACAAGCCAGAAGAATTTTAAGATTAAAAAAACCGATAACAAATAATGTAAACAATCTTTTTCCAGCAAATTTTAAACAACCTTTCTGCTACATTGTTGTGTTGAGGTATATGTGACATATCCTCTCATGTCAAATATCATATTTCCTACAATAAGCATTGATTACTTTCACATATACTTTTCTATATTCTTAACCCATAAACTTTAACTTCTTTCATATGCTATCATGACATGAAATTATTGCATATTTTTTTAATAAACTATTATTGGTCCTTAAGAAAATACGCTTAAATATTTTTAGAAGCATAATTAATAAAAATTAAAAGATACTTATGATTCTACCTTTAAAGAATTATATATAAAAGAGTGAATTAGATTGATCATATTATAATTTAATGATAAATATAAGATTATTTTACATTTTAAACACATATATAACTTCAAAATAAATATTATGAATTTAGTAATAAGAATATTACTTCATTTCTTCTCCTTATAAATATAATATGTTTCAAAAATATTGTAATATTATACTTAAAAAAACTAAAGACTTAAGAAGAATAAATTTTTTGTTTCATCCTTATCTAATGAATATACTCATGTAATATTCTAAATATTAATTAAATAAATTTTTTATAAAAAATAAAACTTAAAAAAATAATATTATAATGGATTTAATATTAAAATAATATATAATTTTTTCAATATCAAATATCAACAAAAATTTATAATTACATAATATTAAAAAAATATTAAAAAGTGTATTTTGTAAATAAGTTACTAAATTAAAAATAAAATAAAAATTAATATCAATTATAATTTTTTAAGATACCTATTAAATATGTTTAATAATTTAAAACAATAATAGGTGGAATATAGTAATACCTAACAGATTTGTAATCAATTAAAAACTTAGATATCACTCAAATCCATGTATTTTGTAAAGATAATTATTCCTTAAAATTGAAATTGTTCAAGAAAACAATGGAGAAGATGATTCATCTTTCATCTCTAAGGCTTTGTTTGGTTGGAAAAATAGATTTAAAGGAATTTAAGTGAATTGTATATTGATGATAGGGTTGTTTGGATTAATGGATAGATGATAAGATTTGAAGAAATTTGAAAGGACTGGTGATGAAAGTTTGGGAATGATTTTATAGATTTGTTTTAATTTTTTTAATTGATATATTTCTGAAATTACTAATTGACCCTTGTGGACAATGAAAACCTTAAACCCACTTAAATGAATATTTTGTAATTTCGAAAGTTATGATCCACTTATAAGGATATTTCGTTATTTTTACCTCATTTATGAGGATTATTTCGTAATTTCAAGTTATATCTCTTCAAATCTCTTCACATCATTGAATATACCATTGTGCAAATCCCTCATCATCCATCCTCTCAAATTAGGTCAACTAAACAACCTTCATCCCTCAAATCCACCCAAATCAGTTCAACCAAACAGGCTGTAAGGGTATGTTTGGATGAGAGGGTGGACTTGAGGGAGTTTATTTAAGTAGATTTGAGATAAAAGTGTATGGAAAGTTTGGTTCTTTGAAAAAGGGAAAGATAGTAAGATTTGAGCGAAAAATTTATAGAAATTTATGAGTGATGTGACGTGTGTAATTGATAAAATAAATTTTTAGTAGAAGAAAATTGTAATTTAAATTAATTTAAAATTAAAAATATTTAATTTGTTTTTTTGTACTTAATATAAAATTATAAGATTATTAGTTATTTAAAAGTAAAAAATTAAATTATTATTATTATTAATATTATTTTATTTATTTCCAATATTATTAAAATTTCTATTAATATTATTATTTTATAATTGTATTAAATTTATTATTATTTTAATAATTATTAATATTATTAAGATATATTATATAATTAAATTATTTTTTAATAAATTTATTTTAAATAATAAATTTATTTTAATTATTATTATATTTTTAATTTAATTATTATTACTTTTACTATTATTTTTATAATGTTATTAAAAACTAATATTATTAATAATTATTATTATTATAATTATATTTTATAATTATTTATATTTATGTTAGTATTATATAAATATAAATATTAATATATTAATGATTAGATAAATTATATAAAACGTTTCATAAAAACTCCGAACCCCTTCCCCTTTCAAATCTTAATAGCAAAGAAAGTTTCTAAAAATATATTTACCTCGTTTTTCGTTTTTAAATAATATATTTTTTTCTTGATTTTTCGACTTTTCTCCCTTACGGTAAATTCGCGTTCAAATCCAAACACGATTCCTAAAAAAGCCTAAGACGGTCCAATTTTATTTTGTGGGTCTTGAAAAGTAACTGGAAAAAGAATTTCAAATGTAAATTTTATTGAAATCCAGATTAAAAATACATTAAAAATGTGGTAATAAAGACTTGCATTCATTCATTTATTTGTATTTATAATCATTTAAGTAGCATCTTGTAACTTGTTTCAGTTTCAATATCAAGTGATTGCCTTAATAAGATAATGTCCGTTTTTTTTTTTTGAAAAAAAAAATAAACTTTTATGAAATAACATCAATACAAAAAATTAAATAGCAAACCCTGAAAACATGATTACACAAACTAAAATATTTTTTCTCTCTGCTTAAACAAACTATAAGATAACATAATATATATGTTTTATATTTTTATTATACCTCTAATTTATTCATGCAATATACTCAATGCGAATAATGTTTATAGGCAACAATGTACATGATTCTATGCATAAATTTTTGAGAATAATGTTCACATTATTGGCATATTTAGTTAGAAAGACCATGAAGCAAATAATAAAACGTAAAAAGTTAAAAATATTATTTCTTATGACAGTTCAAAATAGTTTTGAAGAATGATTTCTGTGCAAAATAATAACATTATCTTCTTTTTGTTGAAATTTTTCCTCAATCAACCTACTGTTCTCTACATGAAAAAAGTTTCATAACAAATAACATTATTGTTGAAATAATTTAATAAGATTTTCTTAAAACAGGTTATCTAAATAAATTACTACGCGGTTTACAAAAAGCAGAAAAAAAAAATAGGAACAACTGGGTTCCATAAACCACATAAAGCAACACCTGCAATATCACTGTACACTTTATTTTTATTATAAAAAAGAAATCAATAAAATAGACAAAAGAGATTCGATATATCTGAATAAAGATATGATATTAAAATAAATAATAACTTTTCTATTAACATATATACGATTTTGATATTCTAAGATTTGATATAATGTTAATATTCTTGATTCCCATTATCTGCTCTTTATTTTATAAAGAAAGAATGCAATTATAATTAATTAAATACTTAAATCAAATAAACTAAAAAGTTAAAAAATATATAATTTTTTAAAGTATAAAAGAAATTTTAGATCCTTTTAATGAATCCTGATAACTAAGTTAAGAATGGGCATGAATATTGAATATCACCTTTACATACCTTACTGTTACTCTCCCCCTCTCTTTTTTTTTTTTCATTTTTTAAGTTTTATTTTCTTTTTCATTCCTCCACTAGCTTTTTATGTATATTTGTTTTATTCTCCACACGTTTTTAAATCTCAAATTTATTTTTACGTAGAACATGTTCTATGGATACATCTAATAATTATTATGACTGCATTTTTTAGGTTTTTTTATATAGTTATTCTTGTTCACTAATTACCTCATATTTTTATGTTATTTTTAAGGGTAAGAAAATTTTGACATGTATCAATATTACATGAAAAAAATATATGAGATGGAGAAGATAATGACTTAGTAATGCATGAGATTTATAATTTACCCTATAAGGATGACTTGATTTGAAAAGTTTCAATTTTTTTATGATAAAATCAGTTTACTCATCTATGTAGGATAACATAGAAGAGGAAGAAAAAAAAATTTATTTGAACTGGATTTTCAGAATATTAAAGCCTTACCGTTAGGTATGTAGAGTGTTGTTGAATAAAGTGAAATTAACATACATGCTATATAACTGTTGTCCATAAAAAATAAAAAAAATAAAATAGACATACTATATAATAGTGATATCCAATTCTAAATACTATGAAATATATGAATAAAGTTATTTTTATAAACAAAAAGATAGATGATAAAAAAAAAACTATTTGGATTAATCTGATCAAAATGAAAGTGGATATCGAATAAAAATAAGAGAAGATTTACTGGAAAGATTTCACAATAATATAAAATCTAAGTCAAATTCACATGAATTAATATTAATTTTAACCAAAAATCTTAAAATAATATGTTTATGTGTATTTTTTTTATATAATGTTCAACTTTCTTATTTATATTAAATGTAATACTTAATTACACTTAAATTCTTAAAATAGAGTATACAACTTTACGAGTTATACAAATCATACTAAAAAAAACTAATATTTATACCTATAGACACTTTTACTCACATATATTAAAACTAATATTTATACCTATAGACACTTTTACTCACATATATTAATTGAATGCAGACAAAATCAAAAAATATCTTTACGTACATATGTTAAGTAAAATTCAAAGTTTTCTACCTACATGTATTTAATATTGGTTGAACCTATTAATATTAATATCTACATATATTTTATATAAGTAAGATATTTAAATAATATAAATTTATTAAGACTATTAAGTAATATAATTTTTTAAAATCTAATTTATAGTGTTATCCTTAAATTTATTTTAAAAACTTATACATTGTGTTTTTAGTATTTATATGGTATTTAATTTGTGTAAAACAAAATATAAGAATCTAATATGTGCAAATGAGAAAGAAGAATCAACTATGGGAATTGTAATTAGCTACTAAAGAAGAGTGCGAATAAAAATATTTTCTAGAGCGCGAAGAGTTATTTAAAATGACAAGATAATTTTATTTTTTTACTTTCTTTTATCGTTTTAAGTTAACTCCTATTCACGGATAAAAAAAAGTCTATCCTATTTGGATCAAATGATCTGCTAAGTAAGTACATCTTGGGATCCCTCACTCTGATGAGAAGATTAGTGAGAAAAATCAGTTGGACAACGTGTAAATGACTCAAGTAACTTTTTTTCACTATACATGGTAAAGATTCCTAGCCATGCAGAGATTGTTGGTGGTTGTTGGGGTTTTGGTGGTGGTGGCCTAGTTGCTTGTTGTATTCTTGTACTCACCGACTAGTAAGCCCTCACATAGTATAATTACATTCATGTGTGATTAATGTGTATCATTCATAGGCAAAACATGTCAAGTAAGATTGATATTAGCAAGAGATGAGGGCCTCTGTGTGACCCATAATCGATTATAGGGAGTCAAAATCGATCATGCTTCAATCTCTATGGATGTGTATGAAACAATCTTATTTTATTTCCACACTACTTATCCCCGATCTAAAAGGTCTAGGTAATAAACATGATATCTATTTGCAACATTTTTATAGAGGAATTGAAAGAATTGTGGGAAGTTGGGGTAAAAACTTTTTATGCATTTTAGAGTCATGTGGACAATTAACAATTTTCATGTTTATGCAAATTTGTTTGGATGGAATACTAAAGGTAAATATGTTTTTCTATGTTGAAATTGCCTCCCAATGATTGTGTTATATTAGAAAATTGTGTTATAGGTGTCATCGTTGTTGATTAAAGTCAAATCTTATACGAAGATACAACAAAAGAAATTTTGATGGAATTTTAAAATTTAAAGTTCCACCTAGTCACTTGATGGAACCATAGACTTAAAACAATTTAAAGATCTTAAAAAAATCAAGAAAGAAAAAGGAGGTAGATCACCATGGAAAAAGAAAAGCACAATGTTCAAATTGTCATATTGGAAATATAACATTCTTAATCACAATCATGATATAATGCACATTGAAAAAATGTTTGGGATAATATTGTTAGAACATTATTACACTTAGAAAAGATATCAAAGAATAATGATAAGACATGTTATGACCTTGTAGAGATGAACTTAAGAACTCAATTACATCTTAAGATACATAAAGTTTTATGTAAAAATTATTTTTCAAGAGTTTGTAAATGACATCTAAAGAGAAAGAAACTGTTTTTGGAAGTTCTCAAAACAATAAATGCTTTAAATGAATATATCTTTAATATTCAAGATGTGTATAGCTGAATCAACATAAAATATTTGGTTTCAAAAATCATTATTGTCATATTTTAATGCAAGAGTTTTTCCCTATAACTATAAGAGGTTATCTACAGAGAAAAATGAGTTTAGTAACATCTAATATTTGTCATTTTCTTCAAAAAAAAATGTGACAAGATGCTTAGTATACATAATTTAGAGTGTTTAGAGCATCGAATAGATAGGACATTATATCAATAAAAAAATATATTTTTTCTCAATCTTTTTTCACTATCATGGTACATTTAGCAATCCATTTGGCATATGAGGCAAAAGTTGCAAGCCCAATAAATTATCGATGGATATATCCCATTGAGAGATATTAAAATTTTATTTTCAATTATTTAATCACAATTTAGAATTTAAAATAATATGTTATTGTCTTATTTTGTAACATAAGTTATTGTTTTTAGGTTCTTACTCACACTAAAGTCATTTGCTCGTAATTAATCATATCAGAAAGGTTCATTGCATAATAGTTTTTAGCTCGTGAGTGCCTAATATTTTGTTCTCATTATCTGTTTAGATGAGGAAGTTCTTTTAATCGATGAGGAAAAATGATGATGGTTTTGATTCTAGAGGTAGATCACTTGGGATAAAAAGTAAAGTGAGTGTGAGTGTGTGTGTGTGTGTTCGTACTTGCGTGCGTGCATGCGTGTGTGCGTGTCTTTTGACAAAATAAAGTCTGAATTTTGACATTTTTATGATGTAATTTATTTTAATTATTATATTATTTATCATATTACTTTTTTAACGTATTTTTAATATTATAATTTTTTATTTTGTTACATTAAGTCTTAATCTTATATTTATGTTTTAAAAAAATGATTTTAATGACTTTTTAACTAAAACGTTAAATAGGTTAACAAAAAATTGACTAATGTTCACTAATATATTTTTAAAATTTGAATTTGAAATTTTCATGTTTTTTAAAATGTTTATTTTTACTTTTTTCAAATTAAAAAAAGTAAAGTTTGTGTGACTTTAAAGGTATGATATTGAATTGTAATTACATATCATATAGTTAATTCCATATTTTTCAATAAAAATACAAAAATCATAATTAATTAATGAGTGTTTATATTTTTACTTAGGACATGGGACAAGTCATTACCAACTAAGGAGAGCATACATTTGTATTAAGATAGTCAACAAGTCATTTGATCAAATAATGAGAAATAATGAGGATATACATTCTTACTAAGATATTCCACAATTCATTATCAATTAATGAGAATCTATATTTGTACTCAAATATTAGAAAAGTCATCATCACTTAATAAGAGTCCACATTTGTGCTGAGATATCCAGATACCCAACAAGTCATTATTAATTAATAAAAGTTCACATTTGTATATTGAGACACTGGACAAGTCCCTATCAAGTAATGAGTCAATATTTGTACTGAGATACTACAACAAGTCATTATTAATCTATTAATGAAAACCTACATTTGGGTTTTCATATGTCATTATCAATTAATGATAGCTCACATTTGTTGTTCTGAGATAGACTATACTTGCAATTAACATCTGGTTACCTAATTGTGATCAATGAGCCCAAATTTTATGTGATAATGATATAAAAATGCCAAACAAATCAACTAGTATTAACGGTGTGAGTTTACAAAAAATCATATCACTATGGTTAATAAGATAATGTGTAACCGTACAAATTAATTTGTTTGTGGACTATTTGTCAAAGATTGAGACTCTTTCTATGTATATTTTTTTTTTTTGGAATATTGATCAAAGGTTTCAATTAATGATGAAGCCTATTTAGAGATTAAAAAAAACTGAGATTAAAGCTCTTTCAAGTTAAAAAAAATGATAATAATATTAAGGATAACTCTTTAATGATCGAGAAGATTCATCATATCATATTTAAAATACTTTTTCATTGAATTGTGATTAACCTTTCATACATATTTTTTTATTTAAAAAATAATATCATAAACAATATATTTAATTTTTTATGATTTTAGGGAAATTCTTTGAAATAGATAAAAAAAAATGTAATTTTGTATATAATGATAGAAACATTTGTAATTTGTCATTTTATATTTAAAAAAATCATTTTGATAAATTTTTAACTAAAATATTAAATAGATTAACAAAATTGATTGACAATCACTCACACATTTTTAAAATTTGAATTTGGGATTTTATGTTTTTAAAAATATTCATTTTAGTATTTTTATGTTTTTTAAAATATGAATTTTAGTATCTTTTATTTTTTTAAAATGTCTATTTTAGTATTTTATGTTTTTTAAAATGTTTACTTTTTTCTTTTTTAATTAAACAAGTAAAGTTGATGTAACTTTAGAGATATGATATTGAATTGTAATGACACATAGATATCTTAATAATTTCAATGAAAATATATAAATCATAATTAATTAATTAATGAGAGTCTACATCTATATGTAAATTATGTAGACAAATTATTATTAATTAAGGAGCACACATTTGTATTAAGACACTCAACAAGTCACTTGATTGATCAACTAAATGAGAGTTCACATTTATATCTAACAAATTATTATCATTATTATTATTATATTATTATTATTAATATCATCATCATTAATTGAGAAGAATCCATATTTGTACTCAAATACTCAACAAGTTATTGTTGAGCTCACATTAGTATCATTGTTAATCCGTGAAAGTTTACATTTGTACTTAGATACTCTCCATAAGTCATTATCAAATAATGAGAAAGCTCATATTTGTACAAGAGAGCTCAATAAATCATTATCAATTAATTAATGAGAATGGCGACCTACATTTGTTGTGAGATATCCCACAAGTCATTAGCAATTAATGATAGTCTACATTTATATTAAGACATGGAACAAGTTATTACCAATTAAGGAGCACACATTTGTGTCAAGATACTGGATAAGTCATTATTATTATTATTATTATTATTATTATTATTATTATTATTATTATTATTATTATCATTATCAATTGTGGAGAATCTATGTTTGTACTCAAATACCCCACAAGTCATTATCACTTAATGAGAATAGTTTACATTAATTAATAAATTAGATACTGGATAAGTCATTATTGATTAATGAGAAAGCTCATACATTTTTGTCATTGTTCAGTAATGAAAATTCACATTTATACTCAGATACTTTGATAAATCATTATCTATTAAGGAAAAAGCTCATATTTGTACTGAGAATACAACAAGTCATTATCAATCAATTAATGAGAATTCTCATTTGTTGTGAGACATAACATTATCCATTAATAATAGTCCACATTTGTTATGAGATAAGATATACTGGTAGTAAACATCCATTATCAAAATAACATAAAAATCACTAAATTATGGTCAATTCATTGAGTCTAAAATTTATGTGATTGTGATGTAAAATAGTCAAATAAATAATTTAGTATTAAGGTGTGACAAAGATGAAAAAATTTGTCTAAATATACGGATTATTTATTTATGGACTATGACAAAGATTGAAACTCTCTCCCTACATATATTTTTTTAAAAGATTGATAAAAGATTTTTATTAATGATGAAACCAATTTAGAGCTACAAAAAGATTGAGATTAAAACTTTTTCAAGTACCAAAAAAATGATAATAATAATATAAAAAAACGTTCAATGAAAGAGAATAATTCATCATGTCAATTTATTTATTCATCATGATTGATAAAATATCTTTAGTGATTGTAGTTAACCTTTCATACATATTTAATATTTTTTTCTTGTCTTTGTGATTGTTTTTCTAATGTCATCCTCAATCCAAATGTATTTTTTTTTTAATAATTCTAAAATATAATAATTTTTTAAATTAATATAAAGTAAAACTATGTTAATATTTATATGATTTAATTTAAATTTGCTTTCTAGTTAATTTGAGACAAATCTTGCCATCACTAATATTTAAGATCTATGATGTGACATTTATTTATTTATTTATTATTATTATTATTTAATTTTATAATTATTAATTTTATTATTTTTTAATTTTATAATAATTATTTTTATTATTATTATATAAGTTTATTGTTATAATTAATATTTATGATTTTATTATTATCTTTATACATTATTATTATTTTATAAGTTTATTTAGATTATTATTATGATTATTTATAATTTATAATTTTTTAGCTATTATTATTTCATAAATTTATTTAATTATTATTTATAATATATTTTTTATTATATAAGATAATTGTATAATATATAACATAATCAATTATCTTATATGTATAATTGATTATCTTATCTTATTTGTTTCAATACATATTATCCTTTTATATAACTGATTATCTCTTCAATTCAAATTTTTTATTTGTTTTTTATCTTGAAGTATAATAGATTTTACATATTCAGTTGTATTGTACCATTTCAAACACAATCATATACCTTCATTTTGTTCAATTAAGCGTTGATCTCATCCAAAAAATAAGTAAGGGCAATTCGGACATGACCTTCATCCTTTTTCACTTATCTCTTTACAAATTCAAATGTTAATATTTTCGATGATTATTGTATTATTAATATGGATTGACAAAAGGGATACACCCATTTTATTTTATTTTTCCAGTTTAGGTTTATTTTTTGTAATTTTTATTTTTTATTTTTTCAAGATTTTTATTTCTTAATTTTTTAATTATCCTTAATTTATTGAATGTCAATTTTAGAAGTATTTTGAATCACTCTAAATTTGACAAGTTTTTACAGTTTTTTTTAATCCTGTAAAAAAATATAAAAAATTACAAATATCATACTTTTTCTTTTCACATGTCATTTCCGAAATAATAAGAATTTAGGAATATGAGTTGAAAAATTAAACAAACTTTCTATAAAGAGTTAAAACATATTAAAGAACAATTTCAAGCTAATACGATAAGTTAAAATATAATACCTTTCATACTTAAATTAATTAATTATATTAATCAATCTATCATTAAAAATTATTATCTTCCTTATAAACATAAATTACTATAAAATATACAAAAATAAAAATATAAAAATATTCATATAAACACTTACACCATCTAATTTTAAAAAATTAAAGTCACAATTACAAATTTAAAAACTAAAATTATAATTTTTTTGAAATACAAAAATAAAATAAAATTAATAAAAGACTATACAGTGAAACTATGCCAACCCCACCGTGTGAAATACCGCGTGCCGCGGCGACAATCCACTGTTTTTGTTACATACAAATACATCCAATTAAAATTGACACGTCATACAGTTGGGTCCACGGCTTCAAACCCACGTGTTGGTCACGTGACTTCTTCACCCCCACAAAGACAAGGACACTTTGGACCTTTCGCGTCGCTTCAAGCATTCAAACAGTTTCACACGCAAAATATTTGGTTAAGGATGGTTTACCTGTAAATTTATCTTTTATCATGCAAAATTAAGACAAAAGTTAATCAGAATTCTAACTTAATAATATTATCTGTCTATTTTTATTTCAAATTAATCATAATTATTTCTGAAATTATTCTCTCTTGTAATCTTCCATTTTCGACTCTCGGTCTTTCAGTATTTAATTCCTTCAGATTTTAATTTTCGGTTTTGGTCTTGAGAAAGATATTTATCTTATTGAATCTGAAATAAGAACATTTATACAAGTGAGGAAAAAAGAAAAAAAAAAAAAAAACATCTAAAAAAAAAAAAAAAATTAAAAAAAAAAAAAAAAAAAAAAAAAAAAAAAAAAACATCTCAACAACAAGCAAAAATTTAGAATCAAAATATGAATATGAATTATAAATATACTTTAACATTCAAGTCAATACATATATAATACATAATAAAGTAAAAAATTATTAGCTGTATTTATATATATATGATCTTTATTTATACAAACACTTAAATAGGATCAAGTAGAGACACTCTTAATTATAATGTAAAAATTATTTAACATCTAATATGTGTTAATTTTGTGATTAAACTTTAATCCTAATTAGAAACTATCTGTAAAGGAAGTTACTTAAGTATTGAAAGTGAAAATTCAGCATCAACACAAGTCGTGGTGGTTGATTGGTTCGGCATGTTTTCTTTGAAAGCAAACCGTGTTTTTTTTTTTAAATATAATTTAATTACATATAAGTTTTGTTTTTATCAATTCATTGCATTTAAGTCTGCTGTCTATTGTAATAATTTTTAAAAGTCTATCAAAAACAACTTTTTAATTAATTAACAGTATGCTAATTTCCAAAAGATAAAAAAAAAATTAAATTAATGATAGTATTTCATAATCTGAAAAGTCAATTCTTTTCTAAGTAACAACATTCTTGTTTTTTTATTTTCATTTCGTGACTTCGAATAAATTTGTTTTCTATCTTGTATCCTAATATTAGCATTATTTTCTTACGTGACACCACAAACACACCCCACCAAAAGCAAGTCTTCTCCAACCAACCAACTAACTTCACAAATTAATCTTAAATAGTTATTTATTTTCATTAAATAATAAGAATTCTATAGTATTATGTTTTTTTAATTTTTTTCTTACAACTTTTATTCTTATTCTACTAGAATATCCTTAAAAGCTATATTATTAATGTTTTATTTTGTCAATCTCTAAAAAAAACTATTTTTTTATTCATATAACCTTTCAAAGTGTATAAGGATTAGTAGAAGAAGGATTATTTAGAGAAAAATAATAAAAATGAGAACTTTTTTAAGAGAGATGAAGAAGAAGGAAGCTTGACGCGTCCCTTCCACTGACTTTCCTTTCTCTTCTCGTTTCAGTCTCAAATTTAAGGCTTTTCTGCACCCAAAGACTTGGCTTAGAAACTTCGAGAATTTGAGAGTTTCAAAAGAAACCCGTCAATCCCTGAGTCAATAATCGGAGACCGAAACGATGTCGTATGAGAGGAGAGATCTAGAGGGTGGAGGAGGTGTGAGCAAGAACGCCGGCAGCTATTCAGCTGCTCCCACTGGCTATGTTTTCGATCCAGAAGTTCACTCCACTTCGTGGCTCGTGCCGCTTTTTGTGGCGGTTAACGTTGTCGTATTCGTTGTGGCCATGTATGTCAACAATTGTCCCAGGAATAATCTTCCCTTTGGAGGGGACTGTGTGGCCCCGTTTCTGGGCCGCTTCTCCTTTCAGCCCCTTCGGGAGAATCCCTTGTTTGGCCCTTCTTCGTCTACGTAAGAGCTCAATCTTCCATTTTGGTTTAACTTTATTTTTGCTTGTTCATGTTGGATGCGTTTTGCTTTGTTGGGTGCTGAAAATTTGCTTGATTTCGTGAATTGGGTGTGGGGTTTTTGTGATCTACTTGGGTTTGATTCCGTTGACATGAATTTCAAACTGTTGTCTTCGTGGTAAATTTTGGTCTTACAGAAGTCAAATTTTGTTTTTGATAAAGGAAATTCAAATGGGTGGAATGCATTTTAGGTTCTCATTTTTTTTTTTCCTAAAATTTGGTGTTTGTTCTTGTTATAGGTAATAAGCATTCTTTGTCTTTTTTTATACCATCACAAATTTTTATTTCTTGTTTTTTACTTTTCTGGATTGTTGCTTTGCTAGTGATAATCTAAATCACTATTCTCCTTCTAAACTTTTGCTCGAGTTAAAGGTGCTAATTAATTGATCTTTGGTGTTTATTAGAAGAATAAATAATTAGTAAAATAAATGAAGTAATGTCATCATGATGACTGGTTTTTTCATGGGTTTAAGTTGAAGTTTTTTGCTCCAACTCTTGGCAAGTATGGTGGTATAGAGATATGGTGAAGATTTTCTGATTTAATTTTTGGTTCATTTTTTAAGCTTAACTAAGATGGGAGCACTTCGGTGGAATGACGTTGTGAATGAACATGAAGGATGGAGACTGTTCAGCTGCATTTGGTTGCACGCAGGAATT
>Ga0099824_1004972_pt1 | contig 18907 bp, 14 predicted proteins | sample SiratrowhiteBW_FD_76837 | JGI IMG/M metagenome (GOLD analysis project Ga0099824, IMG submission 76837) | Root nodule microbial communities of legume samples collected from California, USA - Siratro white BW | ecosystem: Host-associated > Plants > Roots > Nodule | place: USA: California... | reverse complement strand
GTTTGAATGCATTCAAACACCTCGACCATCCTTCACTTAGCACTTATAAACACCAATGCTAGAGTTTGAGTACATTTAAACACCTAGGCCAGGCTACACTTAGCCCTTATAAACACCTTAGCGAGATTTTGAATGCTTCCCAACACCTCGGCCAACCTTCAAAGAGCACTTATAACTAGCTCAGGTAGAGTTTGAATGCATTGAAACACCTAGGCCATCCTTCACTTAGCACTTATAAACACCTCGGCTAGAATTTCAATGCATTCAATTACCTTGGCCAATCGTCACTTAGCGCTTATAAACACCTCGGTGAAAGTTTCAATGCATTTTAACAAGCCAGCCAAGGTTCAAAAAGCACTTATAAATATGTCGGGTAGAGTTTGAATGCATTCAAACACCTCGGCCATCCTTTACTTAGCGCTTCTAAATACCTCGGTGAGAGTTTGAATGCATTCATACACCTTGGCCAACCTTCACTTAGCCCTTATTAACACATCGGCGAGAGTTTCAATCCATTTTAACACGTCGGCCAAGCTTCACTTAGCCCTTATAAACACCTCAGCGAGATTTCGAATGCATTTAAACACCTTGGCCAACCTTCACAGAGCACTTATAAACACCTCGGCGAGAGTTTCAATACTTTCTAACACGTTGGCCAAACTTCACTTAGCCCTTATAAACACCTCGGCGAGATTTTGAATGCATTCAAACACCTTGGCCAACCTTCACAGAGCACTTATAGACACCTCGGGTAGAGTATGAATGCATTCAAACACCTCGGCTATCCTTTACTTAGCGCTTCTAAACACTTGTGCGAGAGTTTGAATGCATTCAAACACCTTGGCCAACCTTCACTTAACCCTTAAAATGATCTCGACCAAATTATCAATCCATCTGAACACCTCGGCCATGTTTACTATTCATCCAAGTACCTGGGTCAACCTTAATGTAAGCTTTAAGAACACCTTAGCCAAATTATCAATTCATCCTAACACCTCCGTCAATTCTCCTGTGCATCCAAGTACCTTGGTGAACATTCACTTAATCCTTAAAACACCTTGAAGCGATTTTGAATGCATACAAACACCTCGCGAAGTCTGTCGTGCATCCAAGTACCTTGCCAACTTTCATTTAACCTATTAAATCCAAAAACACGTAATCTAGCTTTCTATCCATATTGCACTAGAGGAACATGCCACATGTCAAACTTTTGGAACCAAATTGCATACCCCAAGACAAAGGTTCTATGTAGCGTTAGTTTTTCGTCAAACGAGAACAGTGGTGCCTCTACAAATTTTATTTCCAGCCACAAGTATCCAATTTTTACCTAATTATGCATTAAAGATTTTTGGTCAATAGTTTTTGTAGTCAACCTGATATTCACCAAAAAGGCAATTGTTAGACTTTTTCCCGACAATGAACTGTAGGAACAAAGCACAGTTGCATCTTCTGCAAAGAATTCTCATACGCGAAGTCAAAACTTATATAAAAAAGTTGATTATATGTTTCTTTTTGAAATAACTTAAGAGATTTGGTGGCTCTGAAAATTTTATTTGTAGCGACAGGTATTCCTTTTTACCTTATTTTGCATTAAACATTTTGTGCTTGATGTTTTTGTCAGAAGCGGATATTCACCAAAAACGCAACTTTTTTTGCTTTCGAATAACTAATCTATATCTACAGGTTGTCTTTTTTACATTATTGATTTTTCACCTTTTATATTCAGGATAATTTATTTTTGTTAACACTTTTTACCTCAGTTCTGGTGCATTACATTTAAATCAAATTTAATTTAATAAATTATATTTACAATATATATTTAAATTTAATTTAACATTAATTTATCTATCTGGTCACTATCCAACCCCTTTCTTCATTACATTATACCATCTTCATCTGTAACATCAAAACCAGTTGAACGCGAATTTGAAATTGTTATCCATATGGATATGGATTCAAATCATTACAAAATTGCAAGAACAAGAAGGAAATTGATCATCGCTCATAACTTTTCCAATAAAACTAAGAAGGGAGCAGGTAGATTGCTATATCTTTGTACTTCACGTTCAACATTTTTGTATTTTCTTCTAAAAGTGTTTCATCTACCCCTATATTAATTGTCATTGTATCGAGTCCTTTACTTCAGGTGACGATGAGGTCGACCACAGTAATGCACATCAAAGGGAAGTTCTGAAACCAAATGATGCTAACATGCAAGTTTATGCAAGTTTGGAATCTTTCTTTTTAAAATTACTCAACCTGATTGGAGATTTTATTTCAGATAACTTTGATAATGATTGTGCAAATGCAAGAAGAAAACAGAAGACTATTGTCTCTTAAAACAAACAGAATAGTATTCCAAATAGGAAGCCATTTTCTAAAGTCAGTTGTGGTCAGTCATCACTTTACTTTTAAATACAGTTATTTGTTCTGCAAAATAGACTAACACCAAACCCTGAACTTAAATTACTTCTTCCAGAACATAATCAAGATTTGGAAAGAAGCATTATTGACAAAAGTAATGTCACTCCTGTTTCGCAGAGTATGGTCAAAATTATCAAAATTGTCAACATGTTATACCTTTCAATAGAATATATATACATACTTATTTGTCATGTTTTATGTGAAACGATCATTTTTCACAGGTAATTATGGTGTGTTGACTATTGAATCAACACAAAATCGTTCTCATGTTATCAATAGAAATCATCATTTTGTATTGGGAAGGAGAACAGTATTAAATATACATTGAAAACCAACACATTAGATCCTGGGAAAGGATTTCGAAAGCAACAATATGATGGTAATTTAGGATATCATATATATTTGAGTCAGTTATCAATTTCTTTACCATACCCCAATTTTTACTGTCGTACATTATTAACTAACAAATTTCATATCTACAATATTTTTTGCTTAGGTACAACTCTTATTCAATCATTTGTAGAAGGTACATAAATGAATTGCTCTCAAAATTCTAACGTTGTCAACCTCTGTCAGAATTGCCCACACAAATGTTCTAAATGTTCACCAAATTCACCGAACAATATCGCAGTTGTTGTTAATGGAACGGAACATGAACAAACAATTAATAAAAAACAAGTCGAAGGTGAGTTTCCATATATATAATTATTGTTATAACTGCCACTATTTTTTACATGATATACACTTCATGAATATTAATATATAAACTTTTCTTTATCAGGTTCAAGTTATATTTAGTCCACCACAAAATCAAAAATAACGGAGTCCTCTCAATGTTCTCAAGTTGTACATCTCTCTTATTCAACCTCTAATATGAATTCTTCTTCGATGACATTAGATTATGAACAAGGCTTACCAAAACAACAAAATTATGGTAATTGATTGAACCTTCTTTAATACTTCATTATTTTAGATCATATACAAATTGTTCATAGATTTATCTACCGTCATCTTTGCTTTTGTCAGTTCACATTCATATTGATTTTAACAATAACCTTTATTGCCAAGCTGAACGCCAAGGTTAGGACTTTATTCCTTTTGACATTTAGATTTGGTCTTAATTATTGCACAATATTTCATTATGAATATATTATAAACTCATTTGTTATTATTACTGTTCATTGAATTTATAAATTGTTAATATTGATCAACCTTGCATGGAATGCCAATACTGTCATGCTGAGTTGTGGTATAAGGAGAGAGTTTGATAAATCAAAAAGAGGCAATCAAGTAGAATTCTCTATATGTTGCGGAAAGGGAAAGGTACAACTTTCATTATTACAAAAACCTCCACAATTGCTTACAAGTTTACTTAGTGGTGAAGATCATAGTAGCAGAAACTTCTTACAAAACATTAGACTCTTCAATGAATAATGGATCTGGGCCTCCTCAATTTATTCTTAACAGACAAAATTATCACTGCATAGGAAGTTTGTTACCAAAAAATGGATCAACTCCTAAGTTTGCATAACTATACATCTATGATACAGAAAACGAGACAACTAATAGAATTCATCATTTTGGGTACATAGTTTATTTGTTTTCCTCTTTAAAATCATTCTCAATTTATTTTTTAACAATTTTCTTATTCTTTAATTTTAGGTCGAATATAGAACAATCAGTTTTTGACAAATCATTGGTTGTTGATCTAATAAATATGATTGATGAACACAATTCCCTTACTAAGTCATTCAGAAGGGTTAGAGATTTGTCACATGGCTTTCCAAAATTTGACTTTACGTTGAGATTGTTTAGAAATAGATCGAAAGATCATAGTGTTCAACACACCTTCAGTTGATGAGATAACAACTTTAGTAGTTGGTGATTTCAGTAATATGGAGCCAGAAAGAGACATAATTGTCAAAAAGTGTTCATGAGAATTGACAAGACTACATGAAACATACACTTCTTTTATTCCACTCCAATATCCTCTGATATTTCCATATGGAGAAGATGGATACCAAGAGAACATTCCGATAAGAGAGTGTCACAATCATGGTCAAATTTGAAAGAGAATGCGTGTTTCTTTAAGGGAATTCATTGCATTTAGAATTCTAGAAAGAGATCTTGAGTTTGGTAACATCGTCAACGCACGTAGGTTATTGCAGTAATTTGTGGTTGCTTGTTACACAATGATTGAGTCACAATGTTTGTCATTCATAAGAGCAAATCAGAAATTAATACGATCTGAATTGCTTTGTGGTTTGCAAGAAGCAGTTAATAGAGGAGAGATTGATCCTTCCTTGATTGGTAGACATATAGTTCTACCTGCTTCATTTACTGGTGGTATGAGGCACATGTTCAACAACTGCCAAGATGTTATGGCTATTTGCAAGAAATTTGGATATCCTGATTTGTTTATAACTATAACATGTAATGTTAATTGGAGTGAAATCCGGGATTTCCTTCTGCCAAAAGGTTTAAGTGCTTCAGATAGACCTGATATTATTTATAGAGTGTTCAAAATGAAACTCGATCAGATGATGACTGATTTCAAGAAGAATAACTTTTTTTACAATACTAGGACAGGTACTTATTTGTGTTTTTTTATATTATGATTTATTAAAATATAATATAATAATATTCGTTACTGATCTATCTTTGTATATTAGGAATGTATACTGTGGAATTCCAAAAGAGAGGTCTATTGCATGCTCATATATTATTGTGGTTGAATGGTGAAAATAAATTGCATACTTCTAGGGATATTGATAAAGTTATCTCTGTTGAATTACCACATGCAAATATATATCCAAAAATTTTCAAAAGTTGTTGCAAGTTATATGATTCACGGTCCATGTGGAGCAGCTAGATTCAAGTCACCTTGTATGAAAGAAGATAGATGTTTAAAATTTTATCCTAAGAAATTCACATCTTCGACTACCATTGATGAAGATGGATATTCGTCTTATAAACGATGTGATGATGGTGAATTTGTGGAGAAAAATGGAATTAAATTAGACAATAGAAGTGTTGTTCCTTATAGCCCACTCCTTTTGATGAGGTATCAAGCTCATGTTAATACAGAGTACTACAAAAAGTCAAATTCGATCAAGTATTTGTTTAAATATGTCAACAAAGATCCAGATAGAGCTACAATTCAAATTTCTAGCAATTCTGCAGAAAGCACTGACACACCTATTGTTGACGAAATCAAAAACTACTATGATTGTAGATACTTGTCGCCATGTGAGACAGTTTGGCAAATATTTGTTTTCGACATCCACCATCGATGGCCTCTTGTCCAAAGATTAACATTCCACCTACCACGTCAACAATCAATTTTGTTTCAAGATGACGAGCAAGTTGATGTAGTCTTACAAAAAGGACAAACTGCCAACACCATGTTTTTAGCTTGGTTTGAGGCCAATAAAATTTATGTGGAGGGTAGAAATTTGACATATTCTGAATTTCCAAATGTGTTTGTCTGAATGCCTCAACAAAGAGTATGGAAACCAAGGAAGAAGGGCTACATGATTGGTAAGTCAAAGTTGAGAGTGAAGTTTGTTTTGTGTATGATTGAGTTCATTGTGTGTTTAGGTAGCGTCAACTCCGGAGATCTCTTCCAAGAAGGTTTCCAGAGATGTTATTGACTGCCTGCACGCAACACACAGTGAACCAAAAGAACGACGCACCAGGCTCTTCTTTGAGTCCTGCTACTCCTACTTCTCCTGCTAGGTATTTTTTAGGTATTCGTTTAACGTTTTTTATTGGGAGTAACTTTTTCTATATTGTTGCATCGTTGGAGTTCTTTCAGAGAAATGCAACATATCTATCTTGCTAACTCTGTTTTTGGTATTCATTTAATTGAATGTATGCAACATATGTGATTTGTATTTTATTATGTTTTTACTTTGTTTTTTGAAATGAAGGTTGGATGTGGACCGTCGACCGCCTCATATGTCCCGAAGAAGATATAAGAATCGTAATACCAACAGAGTAACACTGCAAAGACTATATAGGCTGGCCCATTTCCAAAAGGATCATCATCAACAACATCATCCCCAATTGACGAAAATTTAACACAAACTCAAGTTCGTTAATCCAGAGACTCCAATGCAAGCTTGACATATTAAAGAAAGGAGCGCGAAGTGAAGACAGGTTTCAGATATTTAGGATAGGTTTTTTGAATTTTAGTAATTTGGGCATATGTCAATGTTCTTAAGTCCTTTACTGTTTGTTATTAAATCAATAGATGAAACATACTTTATTATTATTACAATAAATCTTAGAAGTTCAACATGGTCTAATATGAGAGTAAAACTGACAATAATTGTTATCACCTGAAGTTATACATTGTCTAAATATGACATTAATACCTTAACCGAATAATTGTTATTAAAAACACCTCGGTCAACTTACTCTCCAAACTGCACATCATCCAATTTTATGAATGCATCGAAACACGCCGGCCAAGCCTCACTTAGCATTTATAAATACGTCGGCGAGAGTTTCAATGCATTCAGATACGTCGGCCAACCTTTACTTAGCATTTATATACACAACGGTGAGAATTTGAATGTATACAAACACGTCGGCCAAGTCACACTTACCATTTATAAACATGTCGGCCAGAGTTTCAAGGCATTCAAATACGTCGGCCAACCTTTACTTAGCACTTATAAACACGTCGGCAAGAGTTTGAATGCTACCAAACACGTCGACCAACCTTCACTTAACACTTAGAAACACCTTAGCAAGAGTTTCCATGCATCCAAACACCTCGTCCAACCTTCAGTTAGTATTTATAAACACGTCGGCAAGAGTTTCAATGCAACGAAACACGTCGGCCAAGCCTCAATTAATAATTTTTAAGATGTCGGCCAGGTTTGCCATTCATCCAAGTACTTCTGCCAAGCTTCACTTAGCACTTATAAAAGTGGCCACTCAAAAAATGCTCAAACTTTTCAAGATACTATAATTATAAATTTACTACAATATATATATATATATATATATATCTATATAATTTAGCAACACTTTTAAATACTTCGGCCAGAGTTTGAATGAATTCAAACACGTCAGCAAACCTCAATTACCCTTTATAACCTCGGCCAGATTTCGAATGCATTTAAAGACGTCGTCAAAGCTTCATTTATCACATCCAAACACCTCGGTGAGAATTTGAATGCATAAAAACACGTCGGCCAAGCCTCACTTAGCATTTATAAACACGTCAATGAGAGTTTCAATGCATTCAGATACGGTCGGCCAACCTTTACTTAGCACTTATAAACACATCGACGAGAATTTAAATTTATCCAAACACGTCGGCTAGAGTTTTAATGCATTCAAATACTTCGACCAACCTTTACTTAGCACTTATAAACACGTCGGCAAGCGTTTGAATGCTACCAAACACGTCGACCAACCTTCACTTAACACTTAAAAACACGTCGGCAAGAGTTTGAATGCTACCAAACACATCGACCAACCTTCACTTAGCACTTAGAAACACCTCGACAAGAGTTTCAATGCATCCAAACACCTCGGCCAACCTTCAGTTAGTACTTATAAACTTGTCGGCAAGAGTTTGAGTGCAATGAAACACGTCGGTCAAGCCTCAATTAGCACTTTTTACGATGTCGGCCAAGTCTCTCATTCATCCAAGTATGTCTGCCAAGCTTCACTTAACACTTATAAAAGATGACATTCGAAAAAGCTCAAACTTTTCGAGATACTATAATTATAAATTTACTGTAATATATATATATATATATATATATATATATATATATATATATATATATATATTTATTTATTTATTTAAATTTCGTTAAATATAAATAGGTAGTAATATTAAATTGATGTAATAAAATAATAACAAAAATATATTATAATATAGTGTAATAATAATAATATTAAATTTATATCATATATAATATATTTTTCTTTAATTTAATTAAATCCCATTTGCACGGGTAAGATACTAGTTAATATATAAATATACACATAAAAAATAATTAAAGAGATAGTCGTAATTCTATATTATATATTCAAGATTTCTATACTTTTTCAAAACATTATAAAAACACTTTGCCTCACTTAGTGTGTTTCATTTATAATATCAATATTCAATACGATGTAATCTAATTTTAAAAGGATCAATATTTTCAATTTTAAAGAAATATTTTTACTACCTATCTATGTATTGTTGAGAATAATCCTTCAATAATATTTTATTTTTATAAAATTAACCAGAGATTAGGATAATAGTAGTATTTTAATATTTTATTTGCTCGTAAAAAAATGATAGACTTCTGCAAATAACATAACATAGGTAACAAATCAAACAAATTAGTAACTATAATCCTACTTAGTAATTAAAATATCTTATAGATTACAGAATTTGAAGAACTAAAGTAATCAAATAGTAAATCTTCACAGGAGAAAATGGATTAATGAAATCATTGAGGCTTAATTTAATTAAAATTTGTAATATCTAAGCCTAAATCCCTTTTGATTTCACTATCGAAAAATCATTTCAATAACTGTAACTAAGGTAGTTCCTAGAAAAAAATGTTTTAATTATGACCAATCGTGTTAATTCCATTTCTAAGCATAAAAATTAAGAGTTATCTATATTAAATTCTAAAAAAAAAAAAAACATATCTACGTGTAGGCGTGAAAGTAAATAGAAAAAAAAAAACTCTCCCATGTCTCACCAGTGTCAAAGGCTATCTATGTATGAAAGTATGAAAAATAAGGGTACAAAATTTATCTTTTTATAAATGTTTGTCTTAAAGTTTATAAGTGCTTGAAAAAAAACCTAAGTATAAATTTTGTCTTTGATAAACATTAAACCTTCTTTGTAATGAGTTTGTAGTGGAGTCGTTTATACTATTAAAAATTAGACTCCTTAAGACTGAAAAGATTAACGACTTTTTTTTCTTAAACTTAGTGGAAACATGTTTAAACTCACATATAAAGGTTCTTGTTATCTAACAGTAGGTTTAAGTATCCAAGCTTATACAGCTTAAATTCAAATACCAAGTTTTTTTTTTATCAACTTAAATTCAAATAACAAGTTTAATTTTCTTTATTTTGATGTATATGAAACTTTCTAGTTAAATCCTTTTCAAAATTATTCTTCAACTAATACCCCCAAAACAAAAAAAAAGAATAATGAAGATAAAGTATTAAAGGGAAAAAAAGGAAACTTAAACTTAAGAACAATTTATTCAAAATTTAATTAAATTAATATATATATATATATATATATATATATATATATATATATATTGTACTATACGACCATCAGAGAGCATGGCCGACAACATTCGTTGGTGTACTACACAACCATCACGACAGTCTTGAAGACAACAGGTTATCAGCCACACCTGCGAGCCGCTTACTACAGAACACGCATAGGCCGACAAGTACCCAGCAACCCCCAACAAACCAGTCTCCCCATCTCCCTTGCATTGGGAACAAACACCTAACTTCTAACACAGGAACAGATTCCAATAAGCGGCGCACTCTCTCCTAAAGAAAGTAAGGTTGAGTAAATTACACGTCTTTCCTTGGTACAACAAGCAGAAGAAGGGTAATATCTTAGAAAAAAGAAGCTACACATCTTCCCCTGGCACAAACAGGCAGAAGAAGGATAATATCTCCAACAGGAGAGACTACACACCTTTCTCTGCCTAAGAAACAATCATTACACATATTGGTATAAAAAGTGAATAGGAAAAGAGAGAAGGGCAAGTTTTTCCATCCCATTTTATATTGTTAACCTCTGAGAACTGAGTACTAGCTGGGAGGACAAGCTACCTCCTTTATTCCAGGAACCGAAGATTAGATTTTCGCAGAAAGATCACCTTAGTTGACACATTGTAGTCTTGTTCTCACCCCAAAGGCTTCGCAAGAACATTTATTGCTCTCAGCCTCTAGGCTCAGTAAGAACAATTGGAGCCCACCATGGGGTCGAGAGGTGCGCAGACTAAATTCCAATGGTGTCAACAGGGAGCAGATTTCAAGACCAAAGACAAGAGCACGACAAGATGGCAAACGATCACATAGCCATGCTAGCAGCTTTGTAGGAGCAGATAGTAGCAATGCAACAAAAAAAATGAAGAAGACATCAACGATTTAAGGCACAAGAGTGAAGAGGAAATCCTTGCCCTAAGGCATGAGAATGAAGAGATGAAGGAGATGCTCTACAATTACCAGCCCACTCCCTTGGAGGGGTAGGGTACTCACCAAACTTTGGTCAACCAAACTGACCTGAGAGGATCAAAACGCCATTCTACGACACATGAAACTGATGCTACTCAGTATGCAAGGGGAAGTCGTAGGCATCCCTTTGTAGATAGAATCATGGATGTCGAACTCCCCTTCCATTGGAAGGGATTGAACATTGAGTCATACGATGGCACTACGGATCCGGACAAGCACGTTAACATCTTCTCTACCCAAGCAACCCTTTACACTGATCATGACGTAGTGTTCTGCTCCATTTTCCCCACATCACTGAAGGGGGCAGCCCTGAGTTGGTTTACCTACCTGCCCCCTACTCCATTGCTAGCTTTGATATAATTGTCAGTAAGTTCATTGCTCAGTTTGCTACAGCTGACCACATCACGTTTGTTCCACAACCTTGATCAATGTAAGGCAGGGAAAAGGGGAATCTCTGAGAACTTTCATGGAGAGATTCGGGAAGCTAACTCTTTAGATCAAGAATCTGGATCCGAATGTCGCTTTGCACCATTTGATAACGACACTCCGCAAAGGGGCATTTGCAGACAGCTTGAGCAAGAAGCCAGCCCTCGACCTAGATGAGTTAAGGTCTAGGGCCACTAAGTTTATGCAAGAGGAACTTTGCGAGTTCTGAAACCAAGCTCAGGCTGAAGAGACTGTGGACAAAGGTAAAGGCAAAGAAAGGAGCAACGCTCAGCAGTTCAAACAAAGGGAGCCGAGGCCTCCTAAGTTTACTCACTACACTCCCCTCAATGTCAACAGAGGGCGAATCTTGGAGGATGCATTAAATGTCGACCTTATCCCGTCTCCACAGAAGTTGCCTACTTTGTGAAATGTGGATACCAGCAAGCATTGTCGGTACCATCAGAACTACGACCACAACACTGATGAGTGTTAGGCTTTAAAGGACAAGATCAAAGAAGGATCATACGGAGCAGGACTCCACACTCACCACGAAGGAGCCAAAGGGGGAGAAGCCCGAGGAGGAGTTCCAAGAGAAGTCTAAGAAGTAGCCCGCAAAACGAAGAGCGAAGACAGAAAACCAACCGCTCTAGGTCCCCAAGGTGGCGAGGCCGTAGGGAGACCCCAATTCGATGACTCATCAACACAATTGCTGGTGGGTTTGCGGGAGGAGGCTCTTCGGCCTCCGCAAGAAAGAAGCATTTGAGAAATGTACAAGTCGTACACCACACACACCAGTGCGCCGAGAAGGATGTCGTCGATAACGTTCATGGACTATGACTTCAAAGCCATCGACCCTAGATAGGACGATCCCATGGTAATCACAATACCATTGAGGATTTTGTAGTAATGAAGACACTAGTTGACCGGGGGAGTACGGTGGACATCCTTTACTGGAAAATGTTCAAAAAGATGAAGATTTCGGAAGTCGACATCCAACCATATGATGATTAGATCGTTGGGTTTTTGGGAGAGTGGATAGACACCAGAGGTTTCATAGACCTCTACACCAAATTTGGAGAAAGAGGAGCACAAAGCCAAACCATCAAGATTCGTTACTTGATAGTAGATGCTAGCACGTCTTACAAAATTTTGTTAGGATGATCATCATTAAACCAACTGGGTGCGATTGTATTCACCCCTCATTTGGCCATGAAGTTCCCTTCCTCTAAAGGAGATGTTATCACAGTCCATATAGACCAGAAGACGATGAGAGAATGTTATGTCGCCAGCTTGCAACTTGAGTCCATGAAGCCTGAAGCCGAAAAGTCCAAAAAAAAGGCGAAGGGTAAGGAGGAGATGCAAAGCGTAAATGTGACCGACCTGGATCTAGAATGGATCATGCACAAGTAGAACCTGGAGAACACGTGATCCAGATAGAACTCAAAGATAAAGAGCATGGCATGAAGCTGGGGATTTCTTTGGGGAGAGAAGAGGCCAAAATGATACGGCGAGTCCTCGTGTAAAAAGTGGACATGTTTGCATGGACAGCTGAAGACGTGTTGAGAGTCGACTTAAAAGTCATGTCCCACCGGTTGTCAATCTACAAAGACACCAAGCCCGTAGCGCAAAAGAAAAGAAAACAAGGGGAAGAAAAGAGAGAAGCAACAAAGAAGGAAATAGATAAGTTGATGGCTGCAACTTCGTCAGAGAGGCCAAGTACACTACATGACTTGCTAACATTGTGATGGTAAAGAAGGCCAACTACAAGTAAAGAATGTGCAATGACTATAAAGATCTCAACAAGGCATGTCCGAAAGATGCCTACCCATTGCCAAGCATCGACAGACTAGTAGATGGAGCTGCAGAACACAAGAAATTAAGCTTCCAGGATGCTTATTCTAGTTACAACCAAATTAGAATGCATCCTAGGGACAAAGAAAAAACTGCCTTCATGACAAAAGAGGCAAACTTTTAATATGAAGTCATCTCGTTCGGGTTGAAGAACACATGCGTCACATATCAACGGCTCATGGACAAGGTTTTTCACAGACTGATTGGAAGGAATGTTGAGGTATACGTGGATGACATCGTCGTCATGTTTGATTCGTGTGAACAACATCGAGACAACCTCGTTGAAGTACTTGAAGCCTTACGTAGGTAGAACATGAGGCTGAATCTTGAGAAATGTGTATTCGGCATGGAGGGCGAAACGTTTCTAGGATTCATGCTTACACACAGGGAAATTGAGGCGAATCCGAATAAATGCCAAGCTATAGTAGAGATGAGGAGTCTGAAGAATGTCAAGGAAATTCATAAGCTGGTAGGAAAGTTGACAGCCATGTCCAGGTTCATCCCAAGATTGGCCGAGAAGACTGGACCAATTATACGCCTAATCAAGAAAAGGAGAAAGTTTGAATGGAGTGAAGAGTGTGAAGAACTCTTTGTACAACTCAAGCAATTCATGGCAACACCACAAGTGATACAAAAGCCACTACACGGTGAGACCATCATGGTGTATTTGTCAATTTCTGAAGAGGCCATCAGCTCGGTACTTGTCCAGGAGGCCGAATAGGAGCAAAAATTGATGTATTTCATGAACCGAACACTGCAGGACGCTGAAAGAAGATATTAGACAATCGAGAAGGTGGCACTGGCACACAACAAGAAGAATGAGGGCTTACTTCCAAAACCATCCAATTGTAGTGAAGACCGACTACCCCGTCAGAAAAGTACTAACGAAACCTGATCTTGCAGGACGAATGATAGGATGGTTCGTTGAACTATCAGAATTTGGAATCACATATGAACCAAGGGGACCTATACAGTCCCAACGCCTAGCTAATTTTCTGGTTGAACTAAGTCAAGAGCCGACAAGCCCCAATACCCAATAAGTCATTTACATAGATGGATTGTCAAACACCAAGGGAAGCGGGGTCGGAATCATCTTAGAAGGGCCCAACAGGACTTACAATTGAGCAAATGAAAGTGTGAATTTTATTACAAATTCAATATTTTAATAATATGTTTTAATAATAATAATAATAATAATAATAATAAATAATATATTAAAAGTAACAAAACTACACCGTTTTAATATGATGCACAGATATGATATTCTATACCGTTTACATGTTTTAATATTTTAATAACATTTTAAAATAAGTTTTTAATAATACGATAAAGTTTTAATAATTATAATAAAAATAATAAAATCTAAAACGTAAAAAAAATTCACTATGCACCGTTTCATAATCTTTGAATATTTGAATAATCTTTTACTAATTTTAAATAATATGATAATATTTTAATAATAATAAAATAAAATTCTAAATGAAAAAAAATATATACAATTTCAATACCTTACATCTATTCGTATTCTATATTTGTTTAATAAAAACTCTATATCATTTCGTTAAGAAGGTGTAATTAAGGAGTGTAATTAAGATGGGTGAGAAAAGATGGTCTTCCATTAAAATATTGAGATATATCTATCTACATTGTGCACAATTAACACTATTTTTTCTGGTTAAAATTGTGTTTAGCTAGTATGATTTGTCCATTATAATATTCTTTTATCCATTTTGGGTATTATATAGAAAAACTATATCATTATGAAAAAATAAATAATCACTTTAAACACTATTAAACATAAATTTAGAGAACATAGACTATATATGAATGAAAGATTAGAAAAAAAAATTATATGATTTTTATAATTGATAATTGGTATAAATGTTTGAATAGTATAATTATTATGATGGACAATATCAGTTAGGAAAAAGCCTTTGTAAATTACTAAATGTCATATCTGAGTGTTATACAATTGTTATATTATAATAACTACATAGACAATTTAACTTTCATTTACTTCAAATGGAACTTAGTCATGTGTCACCGAAACTTTTTGTTTTTTCTTAGTCATGTGTCACCGAAACTTTTTGTTTTTCCTGTTACTATATTTGTCCATTTCGAATGGAGGGAGATCTCATTACATTATCAACTTTCACTTACCTCAAATGAAACTTAGTCATGTGTCACCGAAACTCAGATATAAGATGAAATTTAGTCATGTGCCACCAAAACTTTTTTTTCCTGTTACTATATTTATCCATTTCAGACGGAGGGAGATCTCATTACGTTAACTCACACAGAATCTCCTCTTCCTAATTGTTTGGCATGGTTAGGTTGAAACTTATAAATAACACAAGTTATGCACGAGTTTTCTTTACTCCGTTTCGTTTTATGTCTCTTTTAGCTAAATGGGCTTAAGTATTTAAGTGAGAAAAAAGTCCTTAGTTGGTCATGGCTATATAAATAACCTGTGAATAATAGTGATTAAAAATTACATCTTTTTCATATCTGTTTGAGTTGCTTTGAAGAAGCGAGTAGTGTTGGGTGCAGAAAGACATTGTTGGTGAATATTGAAGTTGTAGACTCTAATCAGATTCCAAATAATAGTGTGTACAGTGAACTTCTCTTTTGAATTTCTTTTAAATCTATGTTTGTTATTCATCCACATGGTAATACTTTGATTTGTGTGTTGAACTTTAACATTATATGTTTTGTTGTACCAGTTTAACAGTCTTATTCAAACCGTGTTGTTATTCTCATCTTATTTGATTAATCTGTGTGGGAATGGTGTGGAAATGTTGAACTGTGTTTTTATCTCTGAACCAATGTATTTAGAAAAAAGCGCATAAACATTTCTAAAAGAGAAAAATAAGAAAAATTAAAATTAGAATTAGAATTTTTGTTAGAACAATATAATATGTTATTCTTCATCTATATATAGAACCACATGCACCACCTATAAGATAAAAGAAAAGAATATCAACTAAACCTATTGTGTTAAAGTTACATGTATCGTTAAGAGATTATTTCTTTAGTTTTTGATAACAAAATATTCTGAAAATAATTATATTTAAAAAGTGCATTTTTTAAGGAGAGAGATTTACTTGCAACTATATAGACTACATAAACGTTTTTTGTACTGTTTATTTTAAGCAAACGTTTGTACGGTTGATTGTAATCTTTTATACAATTGAAATGAGCTAATATAGTACTGTTATATTTTTTTCAGTTTAAATAAAATAGGATGAATAATTTAGTGACCTTCATTCATGATGGTAATTATGTAAAGAGTTGTGGGTTTAGAATAGTGGTTTAATACGAACGTCATATATGTTATCACATCAATTATTTATGTGATTTTAATGTTTCAGCTATTATGATGACATGTTTGTAAAAATATTTAAAACGTAAAATTTATTAGAATGACTCAATATTAGATATTATCAAATATTAGGAACCTAATTTTCACAATAACCATATTTAGTGTTGAAAAGTATAACAAACAAAAAAATAGTACTCTTCAAAAGTACTTTTATTTACTGTTAAACATATAACTTTAAATTTTTATTTTCAGACCAAAACAAACCATGAGGATCCGAGGACACTTCTGATGTTCGGCACATTGAGGCCGTGCGTGCTCCATTATTTCCCACATCATTCGATCGACGTATTCTTCCTCCACCTGTATACTTTCTTCCAGCACCTATGTAGTTATAACAAATTGATTATTATATTTTTAATAAAAAATTAAATAAATTATATATTATTTTATTTTTTTATTTTAAATTATATAGTATGATATAGAAAGTTGTATACCAAATTATATAATTTAGTATACAATTTTTTATATCAATTATACAATTTAGTATATAAATTATTTTAAATTATTTTTTATATTTTAGAATGTATAATTCAATATGCAATTTTTAGATATTAAATTATATGATTCAGAATATAAATAAAATTATATATCAAATTGTATCATTTGATATAAAAGGAATTATATATTAAATTATACAATCTAATATATAAAAATTATATAATCTGATAAAAATATTTTTGATATTTTTAAAATATGGAGATATATAACGAGTGATGGAGATGCAGGAAAAACGCATCCATTCGATCTTGTTTAAATTTTGGTCAAAATAAAAATTACAATAAATAGGGTAATGTCCTAAAAAGAGGTAGTTGTTTCTGCATTCTACAAATTATGGCAGGTACTTACAAATATTTTTAAATTCCAAAAGTACTGTTGAAATTTTAATTTTGAAAGCAACGTGTGTAAAAGAATTGTAGCACCTTTCCCGTCACTGAACTCCTTATCATGAATTTGAACTGAAAATATTAAGAAAATTGGTAAAATTTTGAAAGAATTATAATAATTTGTTTAGTGCAGGAGTAAGGGTGTCCGAAAAACAGTGGGCCAGATTTATACCTGCTCGGCCCTTGGCCTGGTGAGACATTTTATGAACAGCCCATGATATTTTCTATTTTTATTTTATTTTAAATTTCTGATATTCCTCCATAAAAGGGTGGGAATCGGATTAGTTGCACAGGCAAAACCCTACCTCTGAAAACCCTAATCTGTAAGTGTGATATGGCTAGAGCCATTTCCTTATCCTGCTCACGGTTCACCATGCGCCTATTCTCCACCACCACCACCTTCACCGCCGCATTACCCAAACCCTCATCACTTTCACTTCCTTCGCGTCGTTTCCTTTTTCCTCTCTCCCATGCCATCGTTCCTCCCTCCACTCGCATTGCCGGGATCCGCTGCCGCGTCAACCGCGCTGGCGACTCCGCCTACTCGCCTCTCAACTCGGGATCTTCGTCCTTCAGCGATCGCCCTCCCACCGAGATGGCGCCTCTTTTCCCCGGCTGCGACTACAACCACTGGCTCATCGTGATGGACAAGCCCGGTGGTGAGGGCGCCACCAAGCAGCAGATGATTGATTGCTACATCCAAACTCTTGCCAAAGTTTTAGGCACAGAAGAGGAAGCTAAGAAGAAGATTTACAATGTTTCCTGCGAGAGGTACTTTGGCTTCGGTTGTGAGATTGACGAGGAAACCTCTAATAAGTTAGAAGGTATATCTTCTTCTATGATTCACCTTTTTTGAGTGAGTTTTTGTTTCGTATGTTTTCACCCGTCTTTATTTGTGTAGGGTTGCCAGGAGTTTTGTTTGTGCTACCGGATTCGTATGTTGACCCTGAAAACAAGGACTATGGCGGTGAGGATTCAATGCTTTTCGTTTTCTGTCTTTTTAATTACTTATCGAAATTATTTTTGTTACTAATTTCGGTTTGTATGTTCATTTCACTTTTCCAAAATGTGAAAATAGAACCTTTACTCTTGTTTCTTTTTTCATTATGTTAATTTATTTTCTCAACAATGTTAGAATGCCAGTCCATGCTGAGAAAACAAGGTTTAACTTGTGATGTCTAGATGTACATCTAATGTCTAACTAGGCTGTTGTATGATGTATACTTTGTGATGATGCAGATTAGTAGAGATTAAACATGTATGTGTTCTCATCGTTTATATAGTTTTTATAGCGTCTCTTTTTAACTTGTAATGCTTAACTGTAATTGTTTGAGATGGATTGATGCGGATTGTCATTGTGTGTATTGTGGAAATTTATTTGATTACCACACGTGTGAAATAGTTTGTTGAGCTTTACGAGCAGGTTTTGGTTAGGGTAATTAAAAATCTTGGATTATGTTATTCTTTATTTAAGTTTGGGTGTACAGTACTGTTCTTCGTTTATCAGAAGTTCATCTTGGCAAAGCTAAAAGCCTCAATGGGTAATGCCTAGCTTTGAATGCTAATGGACTAACATTAGTTTCTCTCTATTCCTGTTCTGTTGCTTCACAAACTAATGGAGTCTTAGAATCATTGGAATTGATACATTAATTTTTCCAGGCCAGTAGTGCCAATTTTCTTTTGTGTAGTGTTTTTACCATGT
>Ga0099824_1004970_pt1 | contig 18909 bp, 11 predicted proteins | sample SiratrowhiteBW_FD_76837 | JGI IMG/M metagenome (GOLD analysis project Ga0099824, IMG submission 76837) | Root nodule microbial communities of legume samples collected from California, USA - Siratro white BW | ecosystem: Host-associated > Plants > Roots > Nodule | place: USA: California... | reverse complement strand
TTTATTTTTATATATATATATATATATATATATATATATATATATATATATATATTGTTTTTCTCATTTAAAATTACATGATTTTTAGTTTTTGGACTTTTAATATTGGTTTTTCTTGTGAAATTTTGGATTTTAAAGATATAAATAATAATATTTTATGGTTGGGCCACTAATTTTTGTATACGTAATATGTAAAATTAAAATATTATATTATAAATTTTTTCAACACTTTAGGCAACATTTTTAAAATTGTGATTGTTGCCAACACATTAAGCAACGGTTTTATAATTGTTGCCTTGCAAAAAACTGTTGCCTATTACAAATGGCAACACTCACATAGACCACGGCTGAAAAATCGTTGCTTAAACTTTAGAACACGGTTTCATGTTGTTGCCTAAAGTGATATTTGTTGTAGTGTTTGTTGTTCACTTGATGATATGTATTACCATATATGTAGATGTTTGTGGTAATATTAAAAAAAAAAAACTGAAATAGTTATGATTTCTTTTATATATATATAACATTAGAATTGTAATAAAATTTGATAGTAATATTAATAGTTACAAATTTAATTAGTGTATTTGTAAAATTGTTAAGTATACAATTTTTAATATAACTTTAAAAACGGATTATTACTTTAGCTTGTTATTTTATTTCAATTATATTGAAACAACTCTATACTATTGGTTTATGAGTAAGTAAGCGTCATATTTGAGATTATCTTTCTAAAACAATGTCCGCTGCATAAAAAAATCTAAAATTTCACAAAATTCTCTAAATAACTGTTGAAATATTATAATAAAAATTAGGACAACGTCAAATGTTACTCTACAATCACCTCATATCTAAGATTTTAATAACAATAAATAATAAGGACTACAAAATTTTGATTTAAACTGATTTAGGGGTAAAAAAATTATAACTAGATATGGATCAATTTGATAATAATGATATTAAATTTTAATTAATTTAATCTAATATTTTGTGTTTCGGAATTTACAAGTTACCTCATCTGAGTTTGAATTTGATGTATTTGTAACACAGTGACTTATACATAAACTCTACATATAATATCTCTTCCTTTATATAAGACTAAAAGTATTTTAAAAAATAATACATTATCTAGTATTTAAAAAATATAAAGAATATATATATATATATATTTACAAAAGAATATCACAAAATAAACTATTATTTCTATTATCCTCTATATTTAACTTTTCGACTTGATAAACATTTATGTACCAAGGCAATATATTATACATATAAATAAATGATAAGTTATTGAAAATTAATATCATAACATTGATAACTTAACTCCTAGATTAAGACATAATTATAATTACAAATAATTTAAACTCTCAATTATTTTATAACATAGATTAAGTCTACAAACATAAAAAAAATATTTTTTAAAGAATATTTATTAATGTCTTTTGAACGTCTACTAGAAACAAATATATGACATATTTTAAGTTCCACATGTCTATATTTTGGATTTCATAAATTAATGTTACCATTATCCTTGCATGTTGTCTAAATATGCACATTTTCTCTTGTTTTTTCTTTTATTAAAGAAGTTTTTAATCTATTTACATATCATTGACGTCTTGGTTTGTAATCTCCACTAACTTTATATCATTCTTATAGCGGTAGCTAGACCTACTTTAAATAAGCATTCTTATGCAAGAAAATAATTAAATATATTTCACTAATGTGACTTATGTGAAATATAATTATGGGCCTGAATGTGATTTAATAAAATAGAAGGATCTATTGGTAATTATGGGAGGTTATTTATTTTATAAATAACTTATAGTAATCAGTCTGATGGATGTTGGTTACACAAAGAGATTAGGATTTTGTCTCTGTAGTATAAGGGTTCTCTGCAATTGACCATCAAGAAAGTGTGTGGGAAAGGAGAGTGACTGAAAGAGATAGATTAGGAAAAGGAGATTGAAGTTTCTTTGATTGAGTCTCTCATGGATCAAGGTAAGTCTCTCTTATTATCCTATATTATGTGAGAATCATAGATTCTAAGATCTTGTGAAACGTATGTTTATGATTGACTAATTTCAGATTGAACTTACATGTGGTATGAGAGCAAGGTTATTTGAATTTTATGATTCTCCATTATTGATAATTTTTCTCAATTTCATGAACCCTAATTTTAAATAAAATTATAAAAGAATTATGAATTACAGTAATTAAAGTATCGCAAATTAGAGTTTATGTGTATATGAAAATTATTGATTGTCTTTATTGTTACATGCTTGGCATTGTTTACTTGACAACCATTGTTGCTTTGTTTTATTGGAATTGCAATGATTCTTAATTGATTCTCATAAAATAAATTGTGGGATCAAGGTTAATTTTTGGTTTAAGAATATATCTATCCCTATCCTATTTATTTATTTTATGAATCAAGGGTATGTGATAATTAATTTAAATTCTTATGTTCTTGCCAAGTTTTTCTTCCACTGCAAATATTTGATTGAAATATGGAATTGCAACAGTGAGATAGAAAGTGGTAGGAAATGCATGTAAGTCCAACCCTAGCCTATCAATGAAATTTTGAGTATTTAGTACCTAACTACAGATAATGTTTTATGAGTTAATTATGATTATTTCCTGTTGTATAAATGAGAATTAATTTATGAATTGATTATTTTTTGGGATTAATCGTATGACAGATTTGTAATCACTAAAGTGATCAAATCTTTATGTTTTGGTTAATTCCAAATTAATGATTATTTTTATTTTAATTATAATTAATCGTATGATAGATTTCTAATCACTAAAGTGATCAAATCTTTATATTATGGTTAATTCTAAATTAATGATGGTTTTTATTTTAATTGGGATTGATCGTATGATAGATTTGTAATCACCAAATTGATCAAATCTTTATGTTTTGGTTAATTCCAAATTAATAATTATTTTATTTCATTGGAATTAATTGTATGATAAATTTGTAATCACCAAAGTGATCAAATTTTTATGTTTTATTTTAATTCCAAATTAGTGATAATCTTTATTTCAATTACCCATAGAATGGATGCTAAATTATAAATAATTGATTTATGAGTTAATTGAAGTTCATTATTATAAGGCATTTATGGATCATCCAAAGGTTGATTAGTTGTTCTTATAATTGATGGATATGGCTATTGGTAGTTGGTATGTATTATTAGTTCTATTTATATATCCAAAGATAATAAGTTTTTCTAATGAGTGCATATCTCTTACCAAATAATGTTAATATTATTAGCATAATATATCACCCAAAGGAGAACATTAATATGCATATAATGTTTGTTTGATATCTGAATCTGTATAGTATGTTTAATGTATAACTTAAAGTATTAATGTTAGGCATGTGTTAATTGCAATATATGTTTACATCACAAGTTATGTTTGTTCCAATATTTAATGGGTTAAATTTTTGATTGGAGCAAATAAGTCCAATTTTACATAGGTGTGTTGGATCTTGATATGGGTTTTAGTTGCCAAAGATTTTACTTAAAGGATGACATTGATTATAAGGAAACATTTTCATCTATGTCTAAGAAAAATTCTTTTAAAATCATCATGGCATCAGTAGCTCATTATGATCTTGAGTTGCATCAAATGGATGTTAAAAGCGCTTTTCTGTATGATAGTTTAGATGATGTTTATATGGACCAAATAATGGGGTTCATTGAAGAAGGAAAGGAACACATGGTGTGTAAACTTAAGAAATCCATATATGGTTTCCAGACAATGATATTTTAAGTTCAATGATACTATTACATCTTTTGGATTTAAGGAAAACATTGTTGGTCGATGTATATATTTGAAGGTCAGTGGGAGCAAGTTTATATTTTTGATTTTGTATGTTGATGATATCTTGCTTGCAACTCATGATCTTGGTCTATTAAGTGAGACTAATAAGTTTCTCTTTAATAACTTTAAAATGAAAGATATGGGTGAGGCATACTATGTGATAGGAATAGAAATATTCCGCGATAGATCACATGGATTGTTGGGTTTGTCTCAGAAAGCATATATTAATAAAGTTTTAGAGAGGTTAAAAATGGATAAATGTTCAACATTTTTCGTTTCAATATAGAAAGGAGACAAATTTAGTCTTATGCAATGTCCAAAGAATGATTCGAAACGGAAATAGATGGAGAATATCCTTTATGTATCTGTTGTTGGGAGTTTGATGTGTGCTCAAACACGTATGAGGCCAGATATTAGCTTTGCAGTTGTATGCTTGGTGCAAAGAAAATCTTAAGATACTTACAAGGAATAAAGAATCACATGCTTACTTATAAAAACTTAAGGTGATTAGATATAAAGATTCAGATTTTGCTGGTTGTATGGATACTAGAAAGTTTATATTTGGTTATGTGTATCTTTAGCCAGATGAGTGATTCTATAGAAAAATGCGAAGCAGTTAGTCATTGCTGCATCTATGATGGAAGTTGAATTTGTGACATACTTTAGGTCACAATTCAGACTAATTGGCTGCAAAATTTTATTTCAGGACTTGGAGTTGTCGATAGTATTGCCAAGTCGCTAAAAATTTATTCTGATAATTTTACAGCAGTCTTCCTTTCTAAAAATTGACAAGTATTCCAAAGGTGTTAAACATATGGAATTGAAATACTTTGTCATTAAAGAAGAAGTTCAAAAACTTAGAGTGTCAATACAACATGTTAGCACCGATCTTATGATTGATGACCCTTTAACAAAAGGGTTACTGCCTAAAGTATTTACTGGTCATGTAGAGAATATGGGCATTATGTGTACTAGTGAATGTTGAATGGTGTATGTTGTTAGTAATGCCTATTTGATACTCTGAGCTCATTATTTTATAGTTTCTAAAATATATATGTTTTTTTGCCTTATGAATGTGCATGCAAGTTATGATTATGATGTAGAAAACAAATTATGTTATTGTTGATGAAATATGACATTATGTTTGAATTGTCACGGATTTCTCATAATGAAGTCATATTAAGGAGAAGCATGATACAATAATGCATGAGAGTAATGTGTCGATTGAATGACATGTGTCCACTACAACTTTTATTGTTCTTATATCTTTAAGTATGATGAATTATGAAACCAATTTATTGAATGTCCTTTAATGTCCATTATGATTTATGTAATTTATTAAATCATTAAGTATTATATCAACAACACATGAGTCAAGTGGGTGGGAGAATGTAAGAAAATAATTAAATATATTCTATTAATGTGACTCATGAAATATAATTATGAGTAATGTGATTTAATAAAATAGAAGGACCTATTGGTAATTATGGAAGGTTATTAAGGAGATTGAAGTTCTTTTGATTGCGTCTCTCATAGATCAAGGTAAGTCTATCTTATTATCCTATATTATGTGAGAATCATAGATTTTAAGATCCATTGGAACGTATGTTTATGATGGATTGAAATTATGATTGAACTTACATCTTAATCAAAGTTAAAATATTGTGTAGTTATAAGTAAGATTTTAATCTATTCCAAACAAATCTTATTATTCAAAATTGAAGAATTGTATAATGATAGATAAAATTTCGATAAGTCGTATTACTAGTGACTAACTGAAAATAATAAGGTACATAAATCTGCAAATAAATTGGAACATTTATCTCTTGTAAAAATAAAATTATTAGATAATGTATCACTAGTGATTAATTGATTACAAATTCTTAACAAGTTTAAAATACTTAATTTCAACTATCTATTGCACAAATTTCATATTTAAATATTTTAATTCAATTTGATCATAGAAAGCTAAATAATATAATTCAATAAAGTTCAAGCATCACTTCAATCACAATTCAATTCAATAAATCAAATATCATTGTTGTTTCAATTTTCAAACTACAATATAATAATTTTTAATCCGCATAAGAAATCCCTCAGTTAAAAAACACAAATAACTATATAATAATCAATATCCTATAAAAAAAATTATCACCAAAATTCTAAATGTCTATAGAGATAAATCTAGCCATTCAAATTTCAAATTTATTCAAATTCTAAACATAAATACATATACAATAATTCACTAAAGATAATTTTTTTATCTAAAAGTAAACTAATTTAAAGAATTGTTTTTCTTAACTATCAAACTAATTTGAATTCAAATACTAATGATTTTTAAAAAAAAAATAGAGTAAAAAAATACTTTGAACATTAAACATCTTTGGTAGATTTGATCTTTACCATACGAACTATTTCTAAAGTGGAATATGATTTTGAAAAAAAAAATGAAAACTAGGACAAGAAGCCAAAAGAGATGAGAGAGGAGAAGATTTAAAAAGAGAAATCTTACTTATTTGATGAAAAGAAAGAAGAGAAAAAAAAAAAAAAAGCAATTAGACCGAACCCATTGAAGCTTATTGTATTTTATAAAACGGGTTTCATAAAAAAATAAAATGGATTAAGTACACCAAATTTTGTATAATTTTAAAAAATAATTAATATTTTAATGTATTATTTTACTATACAATGATTGCTTGAATTATATATAATATTATGTAATATTACACAATATAGTGATTATATTAATAAAAAAATTGATATTTTAATAGGTTAAAAATGTCTTATAAGTCAACAATTACTTAGGATTAAACCTATTTTTTGACACTATATATATATATATATATATATATATTAATTTATAAGTATATAAAACCTTTTATTATATGCATTGAACAAGCTAAAACACTATTTAAATAAAAATATTTCAAATACGGTATAAAATTATCATTGTTTGAATACGTAGTCAACAACCTATCATTGCTTCAACCTAGAACATTTTCGTCTTTTATATGAATTTTTTCAGAAGTTTCTAAAAAATTACATGTTATTAATATTTAGAATATTATTCTAAACTAAATATTTCTATCATCTTGATCATTTTGCTTAAATCTTATCTTTTTTCAATATTTTTAAGGATAAAATTATTATTTTTAGGATTGTTTATCCTAATTCTGTGAGAAAAAAAAAATCTTTCTAATTTTTTTTATATCCAATTCATCTATATGCAGACGCATAATTTTAAAATTCTAACTCGTTAAATTAAATAAAATATTGAAAAAAAAAAACACATATCATCATACAATCAAATATTAAAAATAAAGTGCATGCTTCCTTTAGTAGACTTAGTTTGCAACCCTTCCCGTAACAAAGATTAGTCCATTTCTTCTATTTTTTTGTAGTTTGTGAGGAAACTATGTAATTTCTATTATATAATTATATAGTATATATAGTGTAGATGTTATATATTAATATCTTATATTTACTTCTCTAATAATTTCATTATAAACAAGGAGAAAATACATGATATATGATGAAAAATACAGTTGTTACGCACTTGGTACGAGGAACATGTTAACCAAATTCATAATAGAGTTTCACAAATTATTAATACTTATTATGGTATAATAGGAAAAACAGACTGAAATAGATTAAGAAGGTTTTGCATCAACACTGGCACCTAGTTTTTGAATCAAGAGATCGTAGAAACTTTTTTTTAATAAAGAATATCTTGTGTATTAAACTCTTAATACTCCGTCTTAGCTAGCATAGAAGCAAACGGCAAACCAAACCCATGTGCTTCTGATATCACCAGAAGTTGAGAAAATGATGTTTTTTCAGCAGGGACATGACAGAAAAGCTTTGAACTAAAACTCTGAATATATAATCTGCATACAATGCAAATCAGAAATTGAATTCATGCACTAGTCTGAAAACCAAAGCCTAATGTAATGCAAAACTACTGCCACCTCAATAAATAATAGTTATTAATTTTAAAGAAAGAGTTTAATTTAAATGTCATATATTCTGTATAAATGTTGAATAGGAATTCATATATAAACTTGTTACTATATTATATTATTGAATAGAATAGCGTAATAAGTTAGTCAAATTTTATATAATTGTACAATAATATTTAATATTGATCATTTCTGAAAATTTCATAACTTTTCATTTATTTTATTTTTCATGCAATTTTTCTAGAAACTATTTTCACCCACGAGGTCTGTTTGTGGATTTTCATTACTATCTGTCTTCATGAAGTTTTACTTGGCAATCCAATATGGGTTGTATGACTCTTGTTTGTGTGCTTATCTTATTTTATTGTTGGCAGCTATGTTTAATGGAGGTTAGTGTATATATAATTGCTCATATGTATTTAGGGCTTGTAATACCTCATTTTATCATTTCAACTGATTGGATCGTCTGTCATTATTTTATAGAGAATAATTTCAAAAGGTTGACTCGTTATATTATATTGGCCAATCAAGTTGTCTAAGTTATTTCCTCTATAGATCAAGATGGTTGTTTAGATGGCTCATTAATTTATTAGACTTAATTAAAAAAATAAGCTCTTAGTTTATTATTGTAGGTTAAAGAATATATAATTTTGTATTAGGTTTTCGTACGAAGATAGAAAAGTAAAAAAAAGGTGTTTTTGGTGTGGAAAAAAAGGAAGTCACTAAAAAGGATAAAAAGAAATAATATTAACCAGGGTGCCTTGAAAAGCTAGCTTGGAGAATATGTTTTATACCAATAATTTTCTCTGTTTTCTAATTAGACTTGGATGATAATAACTTATTTGGATTATAATTAAAAATAAATTTATTATTTTAATTAAGATTTATTTAATTAAGTTTATTTGGACATTAATTTTTATTTCTGGTAATCTTGTATCTCTGATACATTAATGAGTGTGACTAGACAATTTAGTAGTTATACAGAATAAATAGTTGAGCGAACCATCTATCAAGACTCAGCTGAAAAAGAAAACACTTCAACGATATCAAATGTAATGAAGACAAGAGTATAGAAAGAGTTTGATGAGAAGGACATAGACTAAATGGTCTAATAGCCTATATGAAGAAAACGCTTAACATTGCGAATGTGTCTAATCAAGTAGAAGTCCAAATTGCTTCGTTAAATCAAAATGGGAAGTGAAATCTGACTGAATGAATTAGAAAATAAAATCTACAATATCTCATAAACTTTCTACAATATCTCATAAACTTATTTAGAAGCAAATCATTTGTAAAGATATGAAGAAACAGAGTTCAAGATAAAATTGAAAACAAAATCTGAAAATTATGAAAAGTTGAAAACTGAGAATATGTGAACAATATCCGAAACAAAATGTAATTCTAAGATCTTTGGAACAAAGAAATCCATAAAAAGATACAAGCTTTAAGAGAGATGATCAAGTTTCACGATGACATTTGAAAACAGAGGATTATAGTTTCTTTAGTTTTCTTATTTTGTACATTGTAATTCTTTTGTTTAGCCTTGTATGAAAGGTTAAACTCTTTTGGTTTGATTCTCTTATAATTTCACAATGAATTTTGAGGTTATATTCAATATAATTTTTAAAAAATTATTTGTAATAGTTTATGCTTCATTGTTGGTCTTTTTGAAGCTTGGAATGATAAGGAATTATTTTTGAATGCTTGTTGAGGATTCAGTTCTTTACTTAGACTGCTTGGTTAGTTTGCTTAATTATAATCAGTCTCTTATTTACTTAATTCAAGAGGAAGAAGAAAAAAGAATCTCATGAGTAGATGTTTGGAGATTTTATTGAATTCAATCAACTTGTTTGATCAAATTCAATTACTGTGTGAGAATTGAAAGAATGATTTTCTTAAGATAATCAATGACAAATTCAAATCATTGAATGAACTTGAAAGTCAATATGCCTTCTTTATTAATAATCTACTTTAATATTTTGCTAAAAATCTTGAAACACCTTTAATATTTACTATTATTTCTAACTTTTATTTCTTGCAAATGAATTGTGAACACTGATTGATTGAATGAATTTACTATTGAATTCATTGGGAGAGAACTTGGGGTTAATGGTTCCTAATTACACTATCATCTTTTTGGTGTTAGATAATATAAGACTGTGTTTTATATTCTTTTGAATTTGGCAATGTAATGACATTGATTATCTAGCTAGATACTTGTGGAGGTTTTCTTGTGTTGTTATCCACATTGTTGGCAAAGGAAAATTTTTTATTGATCCTTAGAGTCTCCAAGAAAACTTGTGGTATACTCATTAATTTATTATTATTAGTGAAAGTTTTGACTGAACTAGGTCCCATGAGTCTTTCCTTTATATAGAGGTTTTCTCATATTAACATTTTTGGTTCTACTCATTCCCCTCTTTTTAAATTTGGTGCATCTCATTGTTTTGTTTATTATTATTTTTATTTATTGCTTGATATTTTTTTGGAGCTTGTTATTATTAATATAAGGATGAATTGATCCGGGTTTTGTTTTCGCTTGTTAATTTTTGTTATCTTCTCAACAACTGGTATTAGAGCTTCGATTAAAAGCTTTGGTTTGTGTTATGAAAATAGGAGATGGTGATGGTGTTGGAACCATGATGAAATTGGATTATTATTGAATGTGGAAATCTCGAATGAAAAATTTGTTATTTTGCAAAGGCTTATATGATCCCAAGGTATTAACCAACGAAAAAATGAGAGAGATTGGAGGAAGATAAATAGGAAGACTATTGACCTTATCAGAAAAATGAAGAAAGCAATTTGTCTATCATCATGTATTTAGTTAGACTCTAGCTTACAACTTATGAAAAAAATTAAACGAGATGTTAGAGTCTAAAGATTCCTTGAGGAAGGCATTCTTAAATAGGAAACTAATAAATTTGAAATACAAGGATATTGCCCTTACGATAGAACACTTCAACAGTTTTTAGAATATGATGAATCAATTGATCACTATGAAGTTTGTGTTAGAGGAGTTAATTTCATTGTTTTCTTAGCTCATTACCAAACAACTAAGAGATATTACTGGTATCCCTAATAAACTTTGTTCCTAGTGGGAAACTAACTTTTGACATTGTCAAGGATAGTGTTTTAAATGAAAAAACTAGGAGGAAAGATAATAAGGTCATCTCCTCAACTCAAAATGAAGTCTTACTAATGGAGTTAAAGGGAGGAAATATGTATATGAATTATCAAAGATTTGATTATCGTAACAAGTCAAGATCAAAATTAAAGATAATAAAAGACATCATATGTTTCTATTGCTATAAATCGAGACACTTTATGAAAGAGTGAATGATCATTAAACGAAAAAAATAAAGAAGTAGAAGAAAAAATAATACTAAAACAAATAATAAAGATAAAGTCAATACTTTAACATAAATATATTCTTTATATTTAACCTAATACTTTATAATATAAAATTTTCTATTCACATTAAATTCTCCAATTTGTAAACTTTATTTCTCTCCATTTGTAATGTCATGTGTTTCTCACGTGATTTATTTAAAAAAATACGAATAAGTACAAAATAAAACATAATAAACACAAATATTTATAAGAAATCTCAATTCACATAGTTTCCAATGTGTGCAACTATTTAATAAATGAATTAATTTTACAATTTTCAAAAATTCATCAAAATTTTAAGGAAAACTTTATATTAAATTTTATTCATTTTTTTCAAATAAGCATTTTCTAGATAGTTCCATTCGTTTAAAAAATGTTCCACAAAATAATTATATATATTAACAACAAAAGTAATGATATATATTAATAACAACACTGGTGATGCATGTGAATAACATTAATTCCGTAGTAAATTCACAAGGAATACAATAAATAATATGATTTTGTTTCTTACAACACAATTTGATTTCCTTAAAAAAATTACAAAAGAATTTAACATATAATATATTTAATTATTTCCTTAAAATCAAATATTTTAAAATAAAAAATCAATTTCTTAATTCAAAATAAAACATAATTAAATTTACTATAATTTTTTTAGAAATAATAACTACAAATATAATAATCAAAATTTAGTGTATATTGTACAGATCTTTGCTCCGAAATAAGCTCGTTCTAATAATAAGATCATCAATATATATATATATATATATATATATATATAATTAAGTCTATCAAAAATCAAAATATATTCATTTTACTCATGAGATTTCTACACCACAAAATCAAAACAGCCATTGGAACATATTTAAAAATATTATTATTAATTAACTATCAACTTAGTAACCATTATATTTATCAAAATTGCATTTTCTTCCTTAATTTATCCAACATCATTATATTTTATTATTCTAAAGTTCTAAATCATATTTTTCTTAACACTACAAAATCTCAATCCAAAATTTCCTCCTACATTAATATTTTCCTTATTCTTCATCAAACACACAACATAATATAAAGATTCTCATTTCTTTCTCTCTAATGTTGACAGTAATATAAAATAATTATAATAAAAATAATAAACTACATAAAAAAAATTCCTTACAATTTTATTAAAATAATAAATTACATAAAATATATACTTCTATAAGAAAATAATAAACTACAAAAATAAATTTCCATACAAAAATAATAAACTACATAAAAGATTTTCCTTGCCTTTATTTCTAAAATTTGAATTAAAACTTTCTTCTTCATAAGACCTACTCCTTTCTCTCTAAGATCCATAATCAATCCCTATATGCACAATTGATTATATACACTATATTTATGACTATATTTAAACAATTAATTTCCAATTACAATAATTTAAAATTAATATACAAAATTAGACTGTAAATTATACTAATCTAAAGATTGTAACGTATTTTTATCATTAGAAATTAATTATATTGCACAATTACATGCAAAAATAATTGTGTCATAAAGGGAAATTTTGACTGTAATAATACTTTTTTAAAAAATTATTCCTCAGATAACACCTATTCAACTTTATTTCCCATACTAATATATTCACTGTGCATGGCCAGAATTCTATTCCCCCAGAATTCTCAATTCAAGTTTTGCAATTTTGAAGTTTATACCCAATCAGAATTTTAGTTCTTCATAATCGAATTCTGAAAGTTTTTTATTTTTTTATTTTATATATATATATATATATATATATATATATATATATATATATTTTGTTTTAAAGTATAAATTTTTTTAATTTGTGTGTGACTTTTTTAATTGAAAAATCTGAAAATATATAAAAATATTATAAATATTTATTGTAGAATATGAGAAATTAATTTTTTAAAAATCAAATTTTGACTATATAAATAATATTTTAAAAAATTTAATTAAAAATGGTGAGAATAAATTTAAAATTAGTTGTGAGATAAAAAAAATTAAACTATCTAAATATTTAATTTAATTTAAAGATAATAAAAATATTAAAATTTTGTGAATGATTATCCTTATTGATAAATTTAAAATTAAAAATAAAGTTGGAAATGTTAAAAGAATTAGGCAATGTAATTTATAGATTTAAAAATAGGTAAATTTTTTTTTAGTAAAAAGATGAATGAAAATACAATTAAAATTTGAAAGGATTTAATATTTATTTTTAATTTATATGAGAGAAGGAGATAAATAAAAAAGTATGTAAGAAAAAAATCATTTATTTTCATTAAATTTATATGGAAAAGTTTATTTATAGTTGTTTTGAAAAATTTAATTAAATGTAATTTGTGAGAGAAAAAAGAATTAAACTATCTAAGTTAAATGGAATTTGATTTAAAGATAAAAAGAAAATATTAAATTTTTTTGGATGTTTATTAATGATGGTAAATTAAAAACTTGAAATAATTTTGCAAAATGAAGTTGAAAATGTTAAATAAAAATCTAGGTAGTGTAATTTATAGACTTGGAAATAAGTAAGAATATTTTTTTTTCAGTAAAAATTTGATTAAAAATACAATTAAAATTTGGAAGAATTTATTTTTAATTTATATAAGAGAAGGAGATAAATTAAAAAATATGTAAGTAAAAAATCATTTACTTTCATTAAATTTATATGAAAATAAAGTTGTGATAATAAATATATAAAGAGGGAAAAAACTATTTATAGATATTTTGGTTGTGATAATAAATATATAAAGAGGGAAAAAACTATTTATAGATATTTTGGAGCAGATAATTATAATGAGAATGAATTACAACAATTTTGTAACTATATTTTATATTAAAATTAAAAATGGAAGAAAAATTATAATAAATTATAATATTGGCATTAGAATTAAATTTTGTATTTTAAGTATGTTAAAAAAATATATGTAATAACAAAAATGAAATAAAATTGTTGGGTATTTTCTGTAAATAAATGTTAATGAAAAGGTTGGAAAATTTGAAATAAAAGTTAATTTATATGTAATGATAAAGAAAATAAGTGAATAAGTATATCATTTGGTTTAATGAAAAAAATAAGTGTGTAAATGATAATTTCCAAATTGTGAAATTAAAAAATAAATAATAATTAAAATGAAATATGATATAAATAAAAATGGGTATATATATAAGTTTAATGAGAAATATTATGTAATAATATTTGGGTATTGATTTATATATAAAATTATAAACAGAAATGAAATATTTGTTTATGGCTAATTAAAGTGTAGTTTATATATTAGTTAAAGGTGAATGAAAGACAATACATGAGATTGATATGCAACATAAACTTGACAATAATGAAAGCACTACTAATTTAAAAAAATGTTGATGTTGTTTTGCCGATTGTAGGTACTATCCTCTAAGTCTTAAACTAATTCTTGGTGTTGTACTGTGTAAATTTTGGTTTGGACAAATAGTTCAATTCTTGTAGTTGAATCTTCACGTTGCACACTTGGGTTAAGAAGTTGAGTACTTTTCTAACGGTTAATCTTTTGTTGGACGTTAGCATCATTTTGTATTTGTACTCTATCATGTACAAGTGTGGAGACTGTACTGTATCATGTACAAGTTTTCGATTACGAACTCTAGCTAGACGATGATAGTTTATTTTTGTAACTTGTTTTCAGTCTCCACATGCTAATATTTCTGATATGTTGTGAAATAGCTAATTAAAAGAGCAGTTATGTGTGATTGACATTCTTTTAGGGTTGAGACATGTGTAGGTTAGACCGTAACCATTTGGACTCTCTACTATGGTGGCTCGTTGCATAACTCCTCCATAGTAGATTATTGCTTCAGTTGAATTGATTGGGTCTTGATTTACAGAAGAGTTGGATGTAATGGGTGCATTCAAAAGGCTTAAAATTTCCTCTGCAAATCTTGTTAGCTTGGCATATAGTTCAATCATTGTAACAAATGGAAATTGAGACTTCCAACTTAACAATTCAGAAAACATTTTCATTAGTTAGTATCTGAACAACATCATACCTAATTTGTCCTTGTGTGGTTAGTTGAGGTTGGCGATAACTTCGTCAATGTTGTCTGATCTTGCAGTCCCAAAGCACTACATACTTTCTCCTTTATATGGGAGAAGCTACAGTTGTAAGGGATGCAAATAAATTTAGGAGATGGACATTCAAAGTGGACGCCTTCATCATTTTCTATTATTTGACCATTTGCAAAGACAACAACAAGATTAGAATTGTAAAAATTTTCAGTGTCTGTTATATAGAGATGGTCCATTTAAAGATAAAAAAAGCAAAAGTTTTGGAAAGAAGGAAAAATGTTTTGCAAGTGGTGTAGGGGTGGGCGGTTGAATTTATAGTTGGATAATGATGGAGATACAAATAAAAATGGTTGTTTATGACGTGTGAAATGAATTGTGTAAAAGATGATGGACTTTTTACGTGTTGTCATATCCACGCTAAAAGAGAACATGTTGGTACATTGGTGCTGATAATAATCCTAATGTATGGAGTCTATTTTTAAGAACTGTGTTGTGAGGAAAAGAAATAATGGAGGAGCGATGTACGAAAGATGAAATAAATGTTGTTATGTTGAATACTTAAAAATTATTTTTGTTTATTGAAATTATGCAGTATATGTTGACTATAAAGGGAAAAAAAATGAGAAACACACATTCATTAAATACTTTAGTTAATTATACATGAAATATTTTGAGTTAAATGAAACATAATCAATTGCAAGAACTCGATGCTCCAACAATCATTTTCTATTATCCGACCATTTGCAATAACAGCAGCAAGAACAAAATTGTAAAAATTTTCAGTGTCTGTTATATAGAGATGGTCCATTTAAAGATAAAAGCAAAAGTTTTGGAAAGAATGAAGAATGTTTTGCCAGGTGGTGTAGGGGTGGGAGGTTGAATTTATAGTTGGATAATGATGTAGATACAAATAAAAATGGTTGTTTATGACGTGTGAAATGAATTGTGTAAAAGATGATGGACTTTTTACGTGTTGTCATATCCACATTAAAAGAGAAAATGTTGGTATATTGGTGCTGATGATAATCCTAATGTATGGAGTCTATTTTTAAGAATTGTGTTGTGAGGAAAACAAATAATGGAGGAGTGATGTACGAAAGAGAAAATAAGTGTTGTTATGTTTAATACTTAAAAAATATTTTTATTCATTGAAATTATACAGTATATGTTGAATATAAAGAGGAAATAAATGAGAAACACACATTCATTAAATACTTTAGTTAATTATACATGGAATATTTTGTGTTAAATGAAACATAATCAATGGTGAGAACTGGATGCTCCAACAATCATTTTCTATTATCTGACCATTTGTAAAGATAACAACAAGATCAGAATTGTAAAAATTTTCAGTGTTTGTTATATAGAGATGGTCTATTTAAAGATAAAAGCAAAAGTTTTGGAAGGAAGGAAGAATGATTTGCAAGTGGTGTAGGGGTGGGAGGTTGAATTTATAGTTGGATAATGATGGAGATACATATAAAAATGGTCGTTTATGACGTGTGAAATGAATTGTGTAAAAGATGATGGACCTTTTACGTGTTGTCATATCTACATTAAAAGAGAACATGTTGGTACATTGGTGTGGATGATAATCCTAATGTATGGAGTATATTTTTAAGAACTGTGTTGTGAGGAAAAGAAATAATGGAGGAGTGATGTACGAAAGAGAAAATAAATGTTGTTATGTTGAATACTTAAAAATTATTTTTATTGAAATTATGCAGTATATGATGAATATAAAGAGGAAATAAATGAGAAACACACATTCATTAAATACTTTAGTTAATTATACATGGAATATTTTGTGTTAAATGAAACATAATCAATGGCGAGAACTGGATGCTCGAACAATCATTTTCTATTGTCCGACCATTTGCAAAGACAACAACAAGATCAGAATTGTAAAAATTTTCAGTGTTTGTTATATAGAGATGATCCATTTAAAGATAAAAGCAAAAGTTTTGGAAAGAAGGAAGAATATTTTGCAAGTGGTGTAGGGGTGGGAGGTTGAATTTATAGTTGGATAATGATGGAGATACAAATAAAAATGGTTGTTTATGACGTGTGAAATGAATTGTGTAAAAGATTATGGTCTTTTTACGTGTTGTCATATCCACATTAAAAGAGAACATGTTGGTATGTTGGTGTTGATGATAATCCTAATGTATGAAGTCTATTTTTGAGAACTGTGTTGTGAGAAAAAGAAATAATGGAGGAGTGATGTACGAAAGAGGAAATAAATGTTGTTATGTTGAATACTTAAAAATTATTTTTATTTATTGAAATTATGCATATATGTTGAACATAAAGAGGAAATAAATGAGAAACACACATTCATTAAATACTTTAGTTAATTATACATGGAATATTTTGTGTTAAATGAAACATAATCAATGGCTAGAACTGGATGCTCCAACAATGTTGGGACATGTTCTTTTTGTATGTCTTGGTGTTTGACAATATGAACATTTTTTGGATCGGCCATGTTGTTCCCTCATGTCTATTTCAATCCTTATGCGACTTGAGTTAGGCCTTCCTTATAATGTTCTTTTCATGTTTGGACTTGGACATAATATTTAACTAGTGTAGGCAGGCAAGTAGTCTTCGTTTCTGAGTTCATCAAATAAGCCTTTGTAGACATGAGAGACTTGTTCTAAGGTGTAAAATGTGAGATGTACATACCAAAATCGTAGTGTGCATATTTTCATGCAACAAGCATATGGGAGCATGGTAGATGTAGTTTTTGAAATTTCCCACAGTCACACCACAATTCGTCCAAGCAAACTACAAATCAACCTGGTGGTCGTACTTCTCTTGGATTTTGTCTCTCTTATACCAAAAATCTAGTGCTCCTTTTGTCAAACGAAAGGCCTGTATGAGTGTTTGCCTTTGATTGTGCATTCTCCAATGCTTTTGTTACAACTTCAGATTATACATGTCCGTTTTTGTGAAGAATTTGTTGCAGCGGGTGTATGTTGCCATCATCATTGAAGAGATTGGAAGGTTTCTTGTTTTCTTCAAGACAAAGTTAATTGACTCAGCTAGATTGGTTGTCATATGTCGCCATCGCTAACCGTTGTCCCTTGCAAGAGTCCACTTCTCTCTTGGGATATCATCTAACCGTTGAGCAGCATCAGGATTTTCCTCTCTAACTATGTTGTAGTAGTAAAAAAAGCTTGGCTCTGTCATTTCATATGCTATAATTATTTGTTCCAAATTGAGTTAGTTAACAAAATTGACAAAAACAAATGGAAAAAATTGAAAGAGTTGTTTAAGTTAACAGATAAAGACACAAACCCATGTTGACAACATCCTTCTTGAGTGTTGTATTTCTAAATCGTCTCATGAAGTTTTGTGCTATGTATCGAATGCAGTAGACATGCATAGAATTATTGTTGTTCCAACCACTACCTTCTCTAGAGTATACACTCTTTATTGATTCGTGGCGATCAGAAATAAGATAGATGCCCTCTTGCGGAGTGACATATCTTCGTAGGTTCCGTAAGAAAAAGAACCAAGCCTCAGCTGTTTCACCCTCTACAATGGCAAAGGCAATTGGTAATATGTTATTGCGGCCATCTTGCGTAACTGCAACCAATAGTGACCCTCTATATTTCCCATACAAGAAAGTTCTATCAACTTGGACCACTGGCTTACAAAATTTAAAAC
>Ga0099824_1004968_pt1 | contig 18919 bp, 5 predicted proteins | sample SiratrowhiteBW_FD_76837 | JGI IMG/M metagenome (GOLD analysis project Ga0099824, IMG submission 76837) | Root nodule microbial communities of legume samples collected from California, USA - Siratro white BW | ecosystem: Host-associated > Plants > Roots > Nodule | place: USA: California... | reverse complement strand
TTATGACTGAATGATGAATGCATTTGCAATCATTTTGATTGAAATGAAATCAGAGTACTGGGAATTGAAAGGAAATCAAGGTACGGTGATTGCAGATGGATCATTATGAGGTTAATGAATTTGAAATAAAGTATGAAAGTTTTTAAATGAATGTTAAAATTAGTTTTATTCGACTTAAGAACTCATATTTGCATTTGTAAATCTAATCACTTCAATTCTTTTCACTCTCTAAAAACATTATTTCGCTAGCTTACCCTTGCTTTTCTTGTTGTTTTGTGAACTGCGATGATTATACTATGTACATCAGCAGGTGCAGATGCAGGTTTAGGAGCACCTTAAAGATGATATACTCTTAAATCGATCTCCTTTTGTCTTGTATATATGTTTTTGTTATAGTTAAAGACTCTATGACCTTGAGATGGTTTTTCTTTTGTCATGAGAATAGTTATACATAACTCTGGTGTATCTGAACACTTTTTGTAGTACCTTGAACATTAAATGGATGTTAATACTTGATAACAGACAAAAGTTATAGAATTTTTGGGTTGTTACAATTAGAACTTCTGAAGAACATATGTATTAGAACAAAATAAGAGAAAAATAGGGTCATTCATTGTATTTCCTACTATAGCATGTTCATTATTAAGGTAGTCAAATCATTATTCAAGCTTCCTACTTGTAAAGTAAAGCTTGTAAGCATGCATCAAATGAATGCATCACCTTTTATCAGAATTTCATTGCTCACTTTTGTTAACAAGAGTTTTAGGTATTTACCTTTTTTCTATATTTTTTTAAATATTAATACTAATTTAAATTATAAAATAATAAAATTTATTATATTGTTTACAGTTAATTTTCTAGTAAAATTAATTTAAAAAACAATTGTATATACATAAATTTTATTGTTGATTATTTGAAAAATTTTATTGCTTATTTAAAAAGGTAATGGAAAAAATAGTTTACAATTTGTTTTTAAATTCAAACAAAAACAAAAAACGTAGACAATGAAATGAATACCTAGATTGAATTTCATAGAATGATATGCAAAAAAGAATGAAAATGATAGTGATAAATCACATTCAAAGCTTAATTGTTTGGATTGCTACAAAAAAAAATAACTATTTTCGTTTTAACTATTTTTTATATGTCAGATCAGGTTAGTTTTATTTATTTTAAAACTTATTTGAACAAAATTTGGACATGAAATTACTTTAGATATTTTTTATTTGAATCCTAATGGTTGAATCTTTTGAATAAAATCATTAGAAAAATATATTGAATTAATCTTAAAATAAATTCAAGTTCCAGTGAACATTAATATTAGCGATTTTGTCATTCTTTTTCAACTAAAAAGAATGAGATAAATTCTAATAAAATAAATTAATTTTTTATTATAAGTATTAAATTACATTAAAATTTAGTTCTCTTTTAATACGCGTATTAAAAAAATCATTGAATTTTAAATATATTGTGCTATGATAGAGTGATTAAAAATTACCACTTAAAATACAATAAAAATTAAGAGTTATATGAAAATGTGATTCAAATATAATATTTTGTTAAGATATCAAAATTTGTTATATTATGTTAACTTTTTCTATGATAATAATAATATACTTTAGTCGTAATCATAAAAGTTTTAATAGATTGTCTTAAGGAAAGGATTGAAGGTTAAGAAAAGGAATCAAGGAACAGATGGGTTAACCAAGAAAGTCTAGTAGTGTAAGACATTATATTCTTAATAGAAATAAATCTAGAATAAAAAGTCAATAAATAGGTTGCGATGTTTATTTTTTATTTTATTAAAATCTTATTTCTTTAATTTTAGTTTATCTGAACTTTTTTATAGAACTAGATAATAATTAAGATATTGTTATGTCATCAAAGTATAGCTTTTAAGGAGGTGTCAATATAAATATCTAAGTTGAATCAATCTATTTTTAATTTGGATTAGTCATTAACGGTTAAGGATTAGTCTCTTTTCTTCTTCTTTATGGGATATTTTGTAAATGAGAAATGTTGTTGATGTAAAGTTTGATATTTGAGGATTTATCATATATTTAGTTAGATATATGGAAGTAAATAAAAGAATGTTTTACTTATTTGTAGGCTACTTCAGGTGATGAGAGTTCATTTTCATATATCTAAACAATTTTGGATTAGTCATTAACAGTTAAGGATTAGTCTCTTTTCTTCTTCTCTATGGATATTTTGTAAATGAGAAATGTTGTTGATGTAAAGTTTGATATTTGAGGATTTATCATATATTTAGTTAGATATATGGAAGTAAATAAAAGAATGGTTTACTTATTTGTAGGCTATTTCAGGTAATGAGAGTTACTTTTAATATCTAAACAATTGGATAATTGTTTAGATATATGAAAATGTGGTTTTTGAAATATATATATATATATATATATATATGTGTGTGTGTGTGAGAGAGAGAATGAATTTGTATATTTTTTTATATAATTGATAAAATAAAGTGGCAAGGAGAATATTAATGAGTATATATTTGGTATTTTGGGATCATTGAACATCTAGTGTAAATGTATAGATATATTTTATATGAACTACTTGATGAAATATGTTGGTTTTTTTACAAAAATAGTGCAGATTTATCTGCAAATTATAGATATGGGCATATTTTAAAAAAATTATATAATTGGGTAAGTCGTTCTTGGAAGCACGTTTTAGAATAAAGAAGTCATGTTTAGTAGTATTTGGAGTTTTTTTTTGGACAATCAGAACAGATACACTTCATTATGATTTATGCATTTTTTTTCTCACCACGACATGTATGGAGGGAACAGTACCTTACAATTGTCCAATATAATAGGATTGGACACATTAAAAATAGAAAAAGAAAGTATATTCTGAACAATAATTAAACACCCGTGAAATATATGAAAAATTTCATTTTATTCTATTACATTTTTGAAGTGTTATGTCCAGTTCGCGGCTTTCTCTGCTTAGATCCTAAAAAAATACATGTAAGGGTCTTTCAGTTCATGTTCAAAAATTACAAAAAAAAAACGGCATTCTTTGATCTCTATTGTAATATTTTGTTAAGCCTTTTGTGTAAAATCTTTAGTTATTTGATTTTCTTGGATCTTTATTTCATGGGTGTTTAATTATTATTCATAATATATTTTATTTTTCTATTTTTAGTGTGTTCATCCTATTGTATTGGACAATTGTAAGTTCCCTCCATGTGTGATGTCATTTTGTTGCATGTAATGTAATTTTGAAAGGTTGTCTGTTCCCGTACTAGGCTGGCAAAGCAATATGAAATAATATTGCATAAACATTTCGTACCACATGAAAAAATACATAAATCATAATGAAGTGTAACTGTGAGGATTTTTTAAAAAAAAGAATAGTGTAGAAGTCATGCTAGGAAGCATGACTTCTGATTGTTCAAAAAAAAAACTCTAAAAAATTGTCTCTACATACACGACTTTATATAAGACAAAAAAAAAGTGTTGCATAGTGAAGTCGTGCTATCAAGCATGACTTCTTCACCCTAAAATGTGCCCCCTAGCACGACTTACCCAATTATGTAATTTTTAAAAAATCTGTCTATATATGTAATTTGCAGGTAAATCTGCACTACTTTTGTAAAAAACCAAATATGTTTTCTTGATTGATATTATTCAAACGATGTTCAAAGAGTGAATCATGATTGTGCCTCATTACCGATTCAAGCATCAACATGAACACTCAAGTTATAGTTTATATAACTCAAGTGATAGGTTAAAGCTTGAAAGAGAGAGAAACACTATGACCACTCTCTCCTCTAAATAACATGATTGATTAAGCATAAGAATTTACGGTGGTACATGGACTTCTAATTATATATTAATACTCAAGTGACAAGAGGTGTATGTAAATATATGTGTCTATATTTGCACATGTGTATCTGTGTTTGTGTATTTATACATGTGTGATATAGTTATGATATTGATAAGTTAAAGGGTTAGTTTTTGGTAGAATATTCATACGAGTGTAATCATTCAAATGAGTCACATTTTCTTAGAGGGGCAAGATAGCATTTAATTAACAATTTCCCATTCACCGTAGAGTTCACAGCTCTTGGTACGTAATGAATAATTAACCAATAGAAGAATAGATATTTTCTTTTTTTTCAATAAAGGGACAGATTATAAAATTGTTGCCTCTTGTATGTTAACCTTGGGCTTTTATTAGAATTTATAACACCATGCTACAGCATCTCTAGATAAACTTCAAACATTTCTTATTAAATTTAGTATATCAAACTTATTTGTAATTTTGTACCACTGTTAGAACTTAAAATGATTCCATGTTTTTATGTTAAGTACTGGAAAAATAACCTTTAAACTTAATTCATTCTTATAAAGTCGATCTTTAAATAAGAATTGCATTTCTTTATGTAGAGTAACATTTTGTGATGTGAGGTTTCGTCACTAACATTACGAGAGATAAGATCACAAACAATGAAAGTAGTGATTTCCTACTTCATTTAAAAACAAAAGGCTATCTTGGTAATATTCTCTTAAAGTATGGCAAAATTCTGTACAGTACTCTGACACCTTTAGAACATAATTTGCATGTCAAACAGTAGAAACATGAGTACTTTCAAATCCATTTTGTTTCTGAAAACGAAACATCCATGATGAGTGGTAGCTTCAGTGATACCAAGTATAATAGATTCTGCACTTTAATTTAATTTAGTAGCTTGGAAATGTTCCACCAACTCCACAACCTCCATTTTCTCATCTCCATTCAAATGCTTTTCCTTCACAACTGCAGTGCCATTATCAGAATTGCGACGATGCAGATTTGTTTTGCCTCTTGTACGGGCCCTGCGGCAAGGGCTGAAAGCATCTATATGTGGCAGGATATCTTTCCTTTTTTGCTTCCTTTGCACGTGCAAGAATTCATTTTCTAGAGACTCCAATGCTTTAACTGTCAATGGTCGATTTCTTCTGCTCTGTCTCCTAGGATTTGTATTAGGCTGCTCTTCCACAGAACCAACATCACAAGAGGTACTTTGTGGCTTCTCAACTACCCTATGTGTACCATTTGACAAAGATGGATCATTTGCCTTTAGGCAATGCCTGTGTTCCTTCCCTATCCCTATCATTTCACTGTCTTTGGAATTCAATGGAACCTGGGATGTGTTGCTGGTGGCTGGTATATGTGATTCATATTTCTCAACTTTAACACAAGAACTGCTCCTGTGTTGACAAATTTCATTGAGAATGCTTTCCTCTTTATTCACTTCCACACTTCTATCAACTGGAGTAGTAATTGAACTTCCATTCGGCTGAAGACTAACTGAATCACAAACATTTTGGTTGGAATCTTGGAAGCTTGATGACTGGGAAAATGCCAAATTTTCAGATTCCAAGCCTCCTGAGGAATTCTTAATAGCGCGGCTTGTAGCTGCCTTGGCACAAGCAGTCAATCTTCTCCTTTTAATGGGAAGAACTGTTTGGTTACAATGATCTGATCTTGCCCTCCGACTGAATTGATGTTTAACGGCACTCTTTAGTTGATTATCATTAGACACACTCATCTTCTGATTTTTCTGGCTTTCTACCATCCTGCTTGCACTATTATCTTGCTTAGCATTTGCTTCCTTTTTACTGGTAGCATCATTCTCAGATATGCCTTTTTGGCTATCAGTATTACTAATATTCTTTTTGCCACATGTCATCACGCGTGGTGTATCTTCACCAGAAGAGCTATTCTTACTTTCTCTTGAGAGAACAGTCGTCTTAGATGCACACTCCAATTCAACTGGAAGACATCTCAGTTCTCTCACTTTCAATAATTTTCCTCCATAAAGCATACTGGTATCAATAACTGTGAACTTTGTCAACTTTTTATTGACGTTTTCAGACAGATCCTTGCCATGGTTTACTTTCCTCATTTGTTTGGCCCCTTTAGTTGTAATACAAGCAGCATTTGCCTCAATTTTACCAGCTGACTTAACAGGTGCAGATTTATATTCCATTATATGAGAAAACTTCCCCTTGTGCATCAAACTAGTATCAATAACCATGAATTTTATATCAGTGGTAGAAACTCGGAGCTTGAGGTAACATTGACGACGATAACTATATTGATCATCCGTATTCAATCCCTTTTCTGACTCTTCATTGCTGCTACCAACTTTAGTTTCTTCAAGCTCAAGAAGACTAGGTTCAGCAACTACCTTGTTCAAGACATCACTAACAGAATCAAAGTAATGATCACCTTTTACAAGTTTTCTCCTTGAAAATTTCTTAACGCCAGGGATTAGAAAAACCAGATAATCTTTGGGGCAGACATAACTTTGATGTTGCGGTTGCTCAGAGTGCCAACCTCTTGCCAGCAAGCGAGGCCAAACAGCTTCCCAGAAGAGATCATTACTTTTGGCTTTGCTCAGTCGCAATCCTCCTGTCAAATATTTTATTATATCACTGGGTCCAAGAGAAGACCAAGCTTTACTAGTTGGTACTGAAAAAACCCAATTGGTCTTCCCAAGTTCCACATCAAGGCTTGTAAGGTCTTCCCTTTCCTTTCCAATACCAACTGCCTCCACAAGAACACTTAGTCCAACAGTAGACTTCATAGATAAAATGTATTCTTCAAGAGAAACTCTTCCTTCCACATATGACTGAGAAACCTGATTGTATAGACCAAACCAATGAGAGTAGGAAGCACATAAATGATATAACTGTAGTGATAAAAATAATTACCATTGACCCCTAGTTCAAATCATCATAGGTACAACACATGATCACAGTAGCATAATATTAATAATACAATCAGCTTTCCAAATAAATACAATGGCATCTACTCTAAACTGTGTCATATCAACGAAGATACTTTGTCAATAGTAAAGCTTTCTACTTTCCAACATCAATGGAATAGGTGAAACAATGAAGTATTATTTGAAGCTCAAAAGCAGAATAAATTAAGAACTTCCAAAAGATATTGAAACCTGTGATGCTAATAGTTTCAATTCACCTGTATGATAAAAACAATCATAAGAAAAGTTCAGATAATCATTAAATATATAACACCCCACAAAGATAAAATCATTATTGCCTTAAAAAAAATCATGCCAGTTAAAAAAATAATTTAAAGGATAAACTTAGCAATACAGAGAAAAACGAAGTGTAACTTATTATATAAGTGACTCATGAAAATAAAAGAAACTTTGAAATCCTAGAATGCAGAGATACAGGGCAAACCAACCATCAGGCATTTGAAATATACTTCTTGCAATTCATTAACAACAATGGGTTGGGATGAGATAGTTGATACCTGCAGCAAACTATCTTGAGATTCTTTCGATACATGGGGAATCAATCGAGATAATAGTTCCTGTTGCCTCTGCCCAGAAAAAAGTTTCTGTCCCATAATGCATTTTCTTCCTTTTGTCTTCCTGGAGTCTGACCATCTACGATATTCATCAGATTTGTAAAACTTTCCATAGTAAAATGACAACATTTCCCCCATCCCTTTGTTTTCTAATAATCTTCTTATCTTGATAAAATTCTTCCCAAAAATAAACAAACCAAGGAGAAAACTTTTCGCATCAGCTTCACTCCAGGAGCTACACAATGTGCCAGGAGCCAATACATAATTTTTACTTCTACCCAGTTGACCTGAATTTTTGTCTCCTGTCATTACAAATCAAAATGAAATTAGTTTCGATTCTTCCTTGTTGTCTGATATGCTGTTATTTTGTAAATTAATCTCTTTTTTTTAGTTCAATAACGTTGACGGTACCATCAATATCTGCAAGAAGCGCTTCATTATGCATCCATGTAACTGAGAGGGGCAAACCAATTGCAAAGGAAAGTGAATTATCACCCATATTTGCTGAATCAGCAGGATTTACAAGAAGCCGAAGCCTTTCTGATTCTCCTATCATGGAGGGGACCTTCACCTGGTATTCTTCACCAACTCTTGCGTCACTTATATGAGGTGAACCTGGAGGAGTATTAGATGCATGCTCCACAGAATCATCATCATAGTTTTGCTGAATTGACTCCATCTGTCAAAAAAAACCTGGACAATAAACCTTATAACTATAAACTCAAATCAAACCTTAAGAAGAATCATTATAAAGGAAATGCAGCTCAGAGTAACATAATCAAGGACCATACTTCAGACTTTACACAAGGGTTACAAGATGCAACCATGCATAAAAGTAATGTACACAGTGGCTCACCAGGCACTCGTAATTACCAGCGCCAGTCACACTTATCAAATTCTTGTATTCAAAAGAAAAAACAAAAATATCATCCATGAACTCAAGATTAGAGTACAAGCAGCTCGAGCAACTTTTGGAATTGACCAGTTTTCCAAAAGCATCCAATAACTGAAGCAATTTATTTTCTCTACCTAAGAAAAACAGAACACGGTTGAACCTAAAACATTGCCAGAACAGCAAAAATCAAAATCCTCAACACTGACACCTACCTAGTCAGAAAAGAAAAATTTGTCAACTTCTAAAAACCAGCATTCTTCAGTGGCCAACACAGATTCAAAAATCAAAACAATCACGCCACACAAACGACCAATATGTAAGTATAAGCTCTTGGGGTAAAAGGGTAAGAGAAAAACCCTTTGAGGAAAACAATATAACCAAGCAAGAACAAGAAAATCAACCCAGCCAGATCCACCTGTATGCAAGTTCATACCACAAACAAAACGCTGATAGATGAACACATAGCATAACCAACCATCCACTGAGACTTGCAACCGAGGAAGAAAGAAAACATGCGCAACAGTGCATTCACATACACCAAGACAGAGCAAACCCACATCATGCTAACAACTAATCGAAACATTAAGGACCCAGAGGAAAAAAAAATCGAACTATCTTTCTCCAAATCCTGTATATGTTATCATAGAGACATTGAACAAGATAATGATAAAAAGAGCAATAAGAAAGAAAGATGAATATTTGTTCACCCTGGTGTGAAATGCTAAGGGTTGAAAGCGTAAGAAGAAACGAGAAACAGAAACAAAAGGGTGTGAGTATCCGATGTGTATGCATAATATAAACAAGTATAAATACATTTGGTGTGAGAGTTGAGAAAGTGTTGCAGAGGTTAACGTGGAAGGAGAAGAAGGAGGAGAAAGAGAGAGAACCTGAAGAGAAGAAGGAAAGTGGAATGGCATGAACACTGACGAAACGAAATGACACTGGTGATGTGACTCGGGCGAGTTGAGTTGAGTTGAGTTGGGTGGAACGGTGGAGTGAGTGTTGTTGAGGACGTGGTTTAAAAGCAATTTCTACATCCAATATTGAAAACTGGACCAGGGTTTACTATATACAACAATTGTCTCAAATTTATGTGCATAATTAAAAGGATATTCAAAAAAATATATATTTATTTCCTTAATTAGCAATAAATTATTAACCATTGATTAGATAATGAATTTCCAAAATATTTCATTTTTTTGTTCTACTTAAAACATAAGCAAATATTTTTCCTTTAACTACCACTCATTTATAACTAATTCATATTATTTTTTCATTTCATATTATAAAATCTTCTTCTTAGTCAAATAATTTTACTAAAATAGTCTCACTTTTTCACTGTATATATATATATATATATATATATATATATATATATACACACATTTTTCATTTATTGTAAATATAAATATCATTTATATATACTAGGGAAAATTAAGAAAAAAAAATAGTATTTTATAAAAAATTAAGAGCATTAGTCAATTTAATTTTTTTATTAAGAGTTTATTTAGATAAGTTTTCCTGAAATACTTCTACGGTAGAAAAATAAGAATTTTTTTTCAAAAATTAATATATAAAAGGTTTCTAATTTAAATTTTTTAATTTGTGCGTAAGTTAATTTTAACTTATAAAAAAAAAAAAATTTTCTTCTTGTTTATCTATTTTAGAAATGTGTATGAAAAAGTTTTTTAAAACATATTTTAATATTAAATTTATAAGTTATTTTTGAAATGTAGATGATATTTATTAAGAAAGTTAATTAACAACATTAATTGATCTATAATTAGATTTTTTTTTTTTTTCCAAAATTATGCTGAAATAGATAATACACAAAGTGTGAGCAGATTAATATTGGAGTTTCTATTTTTACAATTAAACTCTTCAATTATTTTATCCATGGAGAAACAATCTATTTAATATTTATCATTTATGAATTAAAAAATTAAAAGTATTTTAGTTAAAATAGCTAATATAAAGGATGATCAGGGGGGAAATCTAATAAAAAAATAAGAAAATTTTCAAAACAATATCTTATAACTAAAAGAAAAGGTTACTACGACAATGTTATATAATTTTTATAAATATTAAATAGCACTTAAAAAACACATGTTACATTAAATCTGTTTTTGAAATTAGGTGAAAATTTAGTTAAAGTTGAAACAAAAAATCAGATAAAGTTGAAAGTATTAACTATTGAATCTGGTGAATTTTTTTTTATTCATCGGGAAACTTAACGAGTGAATAGAAAAACATATAAAATGGCATGATTATAATAATGGAAAGTGATGAAATTCAAAGAGTAATGTTAAAATAACTATTTTTTATCTTTAATTTTTTTAATCTAACAGTTTAATAAGTAGTTCATTTTTTACCATGAGATTAAAAATTGAAGAGTGTTTTCATGATATATAAAATTTTCAACGTTTGTAAATAAAATCTATTTTTAGTCAATTATAATAACTTTAGCTTTATTAGTTAATTTTAAATTCCTAATTCTTACAAATCAAATATCTAATTAACGAATGGAACAAATGGTTTGATAATAAAAAATAATTAATGTAATATTAAAAAAATGATAAAAGTATAATTCAAATTTAAATAAATAGTATACATCTTTTAAATTATATTTTATCATGATGTTCTCAAAGAGATGTTATTATAATCTAGTAAGCTATAATAAAATGAGATAGAACAAAATTTTGTTAAAATACTAAAGATAAAAGTAATTTGCACGTATATATACTATAAATTATAAGTTATAACTTATGACTTATAGTAAAAATTATAATTATTATTTAAAATTATGTTTGACAAAATACTAAAAAGTAGTGAACTAAAGGTGTTAACTAAAAATTAGTGAAAGAATGTGTGACAGAATAAAATTAATAAATTAAGCAATATTGAGTAAGCCCAAAGACATTCCTAACAAGAAAAAAAATTAAAATCGATTTCTGGCTTGCTGATGATGAATTGAGCATAGTTTAAAACATAATTAACTTTAATATAAATGACATATAAAGTATATAATTAATTTTTCTTTTAGAATACTTAGTTGTGAGTAAGCAAAAACAAATTAAGGATGAAAAACAAATTATATGAGGAGAAACAGTTCTGGAAATAGTTTAGCTCAAACTTGATGTATACGTGAAAAAAAGTAATAACAACCAAAATAAATTTTATTAGAGATGTATGCGAGGTAGTATTCATCAGTAAAATCTAATCAAAGTCAATATAACACATATATCTATTTTCATACCAGTGCAAATATCTATGTTTAAAAATAAAGATGGATCAACTTATTTTAAGTACCATTCTAAACTTAAATATTTTTATGATTTTATATTCTAAAAGTGTTATTTTCGTTAAAAAATTTGATTAGTTACCAACTTGCTAAAAATAGCATTTTATTTTTTCAGTTGAATCTTTATTTAACTCTAAATCATCTTAGATATGTTTAATAACCTTAACACTAAGAAATTTGAAGATAATAAAAATAATTAAGTTTTGCAAGATTAACATGATATTATGAAATATAAGAATTTACAAAGAAAATATTTATTACTACACAACATATCAATATTTTTATTAAACATATCAAGAGATCAAGAATAATATATATTTTGAATCTTCGAACGTATACCAGAAGATTAAGAAAAATATAATTTTATCATTTAAATATATAAAAAATATATATAACAATTAGATAAAATTACAACACATATTAATGTATTCTGAATTATATTTAAATATATTATTTGACTTTTCATTAATAATTTCTAATTAATAATATTGTTTACCAAGATAATTCTAATAGAAAATTGGTTTATTGTTAAGGTCGGACAAGTTTTCTATAATAAGATATAAGTTTTAAATTTAGAAGTTAACTTATCTATCTATCTTGATAATAACAAATAAAATAGTTATAGTATGTCTAATATTATTGCTTAATATGTAACATGTATTAAATGAAGTTTATTCCTAATATGATGTTAATAACATGAGTTAACATCACAAGGTATGACTAAGCACCTAGAAAATAAGACATAAGTTGTGAAAAAACACTAAACACAACTCTAAGGTAAGATACCTCTAAAACTCTATTTCGATCAAACACGTATTTTCTTTTCTTCTAGACACAACTCCAACACAAAACATGTCGAGAACTCTACAAAGAGTAGGCAAGTCTTACAAAGTGAAAGATGCATCTCCAACACAAGAAACATATATAATACAAGACGTATCGTCAAGATGAAGTATCATTTAATATCTACAAAGTTGACCAAAGAACAGTTTTCATGAAAGATTATGACACCTTTATTCCATTCATCAAAGTTTGTTTGCTTAATAAGGTATAGTCAACAGAAATAGAGCTATAACAAAGATAAAGAGTATACTTTGCACATCTCTTTGAGTGTCATGGTAGATTATGTCAACTCTAAATTGTGAACTTATGATAAAGTTATGACACTTACACTCTAAAACATGTAATCTACAATGGTCTTTTTAAGACGCCTATATAAAAGAAGAAGCTTTCTCATGAAGAAGTGTGGATGTGATGAAAAGTGGTAAAGTGAGGACAACAAAAAGATAACAACATCTACGTAGTCACGAACTCATTTATGCTAAAGGAATAGAAATCTTCAATTGCTTAACATTTTATGATATTCTAAACAACTTAAGAGAGAGCTTACATTTGTATATATTTCACAATTGTGAAGTTAAGTCTCTAATGTAAGGAGTATATACTTCATATCCTCTCTTTTGAGAGTTACATTATAATCACAAATACCCTTTGTTGTATATCCTTGAGACAGTTTTTGTATTGGACCTGGAGAGACATTATGTACTCGGTATTTAATCTATAGAGATTAGCATACATCCTAAAGAGATTTTATGTATTAAGCTTGGATAGACACTGTGTACTCAAATAACCAGTAGTGACTTTATGCACTTGTTTTAAGTCGAAATTGAAAGTGATAATACTAGTAATCTTTCAAGATTAGAGGAACTTTTTTATAATTTACAAAGGAAAACTAAACGTAACTCAAGTTTGAGGTGAACCATTATAAAACTGAGTATTCCCTATTTTTATTTACTACATGTTGCATTTACTCTTAGTTGTTTCTTAAAAGCTTCATGAAAATCATGTGAATTGGTTTATAAACCATAAAACTGCCCCTTAGAAATGTTTAACAAGCTACTTCATATACTTTTTGAAAAAAATTTCCAAAATGTTTTTAGGCTCTATTTGAACCTCTCATTTTTAGAACTAATTGTTTATTTCATTATGTGTGTATTTGTGCAAGAACTATATGTTGAAAATTGATAGGTTTGTACAACAGAACACCAACCTTTGAAGATACAATTGAAAACATGGAAATAAGTAAAGTTTCAAACATAGGCCTACAAAATGAATAGAGAAGCTCATGTTACCTCTAATGATCGCATGTTATCCTTATCAAAGGAGAAGCTTAATTGCATGCAAAAACTAATGCAATCACATACATTTCATGCAAAAGACCACACATACTCGACCTTCTAGTCTTTAAAGCAAAAAAATTGTAATATCCTTCACTTAAGAAAGTTTTTCAGGAGTAATTTATTTATAAATCCTTTCTATAAATATGATCTTTACAATTCAAAGAATACTCATGAAGCCAGAAGCAGTTTAGTGTTAACAAATACTTGTAATTCTTAATCTTAGTAAGAAATTAAGAAAGTATTTCAAAGAGACATTTTATATTCATGTAAGCTAGAAGTGACATTTCAAAAGACTTGTTACAATCTCATTGTGTTGCAAGTAGTATCAATTCTCCGGTGGCAAAGGCCGGATGACCAAGTCACAATCGAATTATGGTGTTAGGGTTTTTGTACTCTTTGTAGCATTCTAAATTTTGTAGCACTTTCAAATATAATTACAATATGATATTTTAGATAAATATATCATTTAATACAAAGATGCTCAATATGAACTACTAGACAATGTACTCCATGAACATGGAATCAAAGTAATGATATTTTATAAGAAGTTTCAGAAAAAATTAATGTTTCTAGAAATATAAAGCGTTATGAAAACTTTCCGGTACACCAGTTCATCTATTGTCTAACATTTGATCATCTCTTATATTATCTGACTCATTATAAGTTGGATTCTTCTGGTCTATTATTTATATTTTATAGATCATTTGACAAAGCAATTCTATCATCATCTATGAAGTAAGTCCATAAGGGATTGTCTGATGAAAGTTATCATCCATCACCTTCGTCTGATGAAGCCTTCTAGTATGATCATGTTTCATAAGATTCGTCTAGCATGACATTTTGAATTGTCTATCATGTTTTAGACTATCTAGCATGTTCTTTACAACATCCAAGTGAGTCCACCTTCAGTCTATATTGATTCTTTTCATTAAGATAACTTCAAAAACAAAAGATTCACATAGTTATATCAAAACAAAACCAAAAAGCGAGATAGATGAATGTTTCTTAATTAAATACTTCAATATAATATAGTTATAATAACTTAAACAAGAGTTCTAGTAATTTTTATCAAAATTAGAGTCAATTGAACCACTAGGGTGGAGAGTGAAATCAGTTTATTAATTCACATAATTAACAAATTGGTTTTATCAAAATTATACAATTGTGCAGAATGATCAACAAATGAAACTTTTTTGCGATTGACATAAAGTAATTCAAATAGAATCAAACACAGTGCACAGAACAACCACAAAACAATTTAGTCAACAAATGACTATCAATACAGTGTTGGAAAGACAATCACTTAAATTCTATAGACAGTTAATTGAAAACTCGTGTAGAGACAGAAAATTATGCATAATTAAAACGCGATTCAAAATTAAGGAAAAGAGATAGCAAGAACAAAAGATTTATATTGGTTCACTCTTCCTCAAGAGCTACATCCAGTCTCCTTGCCAACAAGCACAAAAATTTCACTATAGAACACCAATATTCAACAAATACAATCAAGAATCAGTCTTGCATCTTGTAGGATCACGTCAAACACAGTACAGAACCCTACTACACACCTACAAAAGTATTGAGTAAGAGTCTTAGGTTTCCTTACAATGAGTTGGGACCATGCTAATACATTAATGTCTGTGTTTGAGAAGTCACAGTTTGATACATTTTAGGATGAAAGGCAGAGACCATGGTGAGGTCTAGAGAAGTACTTGCAAAGCATGTGGTTATCTGGATAGTTTAAAATAATATTATGTACTAGGATATTCATAAGTCAAACTTGAGATTATTCGATACTTGTTTATTATTGTTAAGGTTAAGTAGTGAGTATATTTTATACTCTCAAGAAAAAAAAATTATGATTGTATCAATGTTTTTAATGAAAAATACTCAACTACCAAATCACTTCTCAAGTAACTTTTAATGATTATTGTGGATCACTAAAAATGGAACATAGATCTATATATTTGAAAAAGTGAGATTGAGTTTTAATTATAAGTCAAATCTTAGACCCCTAATGTTTATAATTCATATTAAGTTTATTAAGATTAAGACTTATAAAGACATCACTCTTCTTTTAAATGTACTTAAAATGTGAATAGACGTAAAAAGTTTACTCAATGAAAATTGTTTGAAGAAATTTCAAGAAATTTTCTTTTAAATGTTAGACTCATAGACAATTTAGTTTTAATATCCTTAAAATATATTAAATATATAGATACCTCTCTATTGTTATATCAAACTTTTATTATTTTACAAAACTCATATGTTTTATGTAATTATAAAGATATAAAATATTAATATTATATATATATATGAAATTATTTTATAATTAATGTTCTTTATGAAAAAAACATTATTTCTAATTAAATAATAACTACTTATAGTGGAGGTGATAATATCTAAACACACTGAAACATTATTCATAAGTTTACATACGACGCTCACAGTATGAGATAGTTTACGAGTTTATGGACACCATGCGTGGTCCTCTCAATTTACTCTCAACAAGAAAATGGATGGGATATTTTAGCTCGCCTTGGTTCTTCACCATCGGACTCATAAAGGAGAAATTTTACACCATAAAACCCCTGGGCTCAAATTACAAAATCATAAAAGCCCTCTAACATAAATTTCATCCATCCCCAAACAAAATTTGCACCAAGTGTATGAACTCACACAATTCCCAATACACAAATATGTAATCCAGTTAGCTACATGCAAACTGTCACCTTACTATACCACCATCAACACTTTTCAGTTTTCCAAGGCTAATTTGAATTTCTCATTACGACATGTGACTCAACGCATCAAAACAAAACATAATAATTCATTATTATAGCTTTAAACTCATTTCTTTTGCCCCAATGTACCACAAATGTATAGCTCACTGGTAAAGTGGAGGCTTTTATCTTACTGAACCACCATAAACACTTTCAATTGTCCAAGCCTAAGATGAATTTTCCCTTTTTAAGAATGTCTTAAACTTAACTTACACATGTACCTCAATGCATCAAAACAAAACATAATTAATAATTCATTATTATAACCCTTGACTGATCTCAACTCCTGCTAACATGTGTCCCAAAATAACTATTTTGGAATATAAAAATACATTTCAAAATTATCATTTTGGACAAGAAAATGAAATATCAACCGTAACACCCAATTTTGAAATATTTATTTCAGGATATAAAAAATATATACTAGAATTACTATGTTGAAATTTAAGCAAATACATTTAAATTATTATTATTATATGCATTGAAATTCATTAGATATTTAAAATATAAAAATAAGTTCTAGAATTATTATTGTGTAATATTTTAAACACAAAGTGCATAAACTTATTCTTATACGAAAACCATAATATATTATCCCAAAAATATGCTTTTGGGTACATAGACAAATTTCATCCTGAATTTGCAAAATAGAGAAACATGAACAAATTGGGGAAAAAAGAGTTGCACAAGAAAATAATTGGAGACACGTATAGCATCTAGTATGTCTCATGGTCTAAGAAGTCCTACTTGGCTTCAATTGTATTCATTCTTAGCAGCGTAGATCATTTTGTATCCATCTGATGTTTGTTTTTGAATAAATTTTTCATAAACATTTTTAGAAAAAATAGAATATTTTTTGTTTAATTTAATCTTTAAATAGTTATGTGTTAACTTTTCCAATATTATATAAACCACACTCTTTCATAATGAGTAAAGAAATCAGGTATTGCAGTCTACGATTAAACTCTTTCAAATCAATGAACAGGCTTCTTAAACTTTACCTCTTCAACTAGAATTTCTAAAACATTAATTTTATTTTAATTCATCATTAAGGAGCCATTTGTTTCTAACGATAGAAACAAGACCTACGAAAGGCAGGGATTATTCCCAAAAACAAAGTAAAAGTTTATAAAAAATGAGACAAAATTTTATTCCTAAACTTTCCTAAACAAAGATTTACGGGAAAAGTTGTACTACTACAATTAAATAAAAAAACTAATTTAATTATACCTACATAAAACATAAGAAATATTTAATATTTTATTTTAAAATAATAAGTAATTAAAAATATATAACAAATGAATTTATAATAAAATAAGAATATTAAATAAAAAAATTAAAAATTAATTTATTATAATTAATTATTATTATTATATATATATATATAATTATATGTATTAATTATATATAACGTATAATCGATTACTTTGAAAACTTAATCGATTATATATATATATATGCATAGTTATATATGTATAATCGATTACGTTAAAACGTGATCTATTATATATATAATATAATAATAAATATTATATAATATTATTAATATTAATATAAATATACTTACAATTTAATGAAAGTTAAATATAAATATTTAAAATCAATTATAAGATAATAATTATTTTATTATTATAAAATAATAATAATAACTTTTAAATTAAATATTATAATTATTTTAAAATTTTAATTTTATATTTAAAAAATTAATTCTTTTAATTAATAAATTAATATATTTTATACCTAAATTTATTTTAAATATAATTATTAATTTAATATTTTTTATATATTTTTAAAAAGATTATTAATTATATTTAATTAATTAATTATATTTAATTAATTAATTATATTTTATTTTAATTTTAATAAATAAATTTATAATTTTATATATTAAAATATTATTATATCTATAATATTATTCATAAATTTTTATAAATTTTATACTCAAATTTTATCATTTTTTCTTAATTCAAATAATTAAACTTTTTTCTTAAATCATCTCAAATTCGCTCCTCAATTCAAAAACACCTTAAAGGATAATTTGTTTCTAATCATATTAAAACAAGCAAGTGAGGAAAGATAGCGATTATTTCTAAAAAAAATAAAATTTTGTGAAAAACAAGACAAAATCTTACCTATAAACTTTCCTCGTACTAACAAGAGATTTGTGGAAAAATTTATATTGTTACAACTAAATAAAAAAAAAAACTAATTTAATTGTACTTACATAAAACATGAGAAAATATTTAATATTTTATTTTAAAATAATAAATAGTTAAAATATATAATAATTAAATTTATAATAAAATAAGAATATTAAATAAAATTAATTAAAATTAATTTATTATAATTAATTATTATATATATATATATATATATATATTAATATATATGTATATATATA
>Ga0099824_1004967_pt1 | contig 18925 bp, 12 predicted proteins | sample SiratrowhiteBW_FD_76837 | JGI IMG/M metagenome (GOLD analysis project Ga0099824, IMG submission 76837) | Root nodule microbial communities of legume samples collected from California, USA - Siratro white BW | ecosystem: Host-associated > Plants > Roots > Nodule | place: USA: California... | reverse complement strand
TTGACACAAGAGAATGATGGCTTCATTTTCTAACTCATCCAACCTCGTAGGATCAATTACTTTCCTACAAATAGCATTGAAGAATAGGCAAAGACGAGTGATGACTTGTCTAACATTTTTTGGCAGAATTCCACGAATAGCCACTGGGAGAAGGTCTTGCATCAGAACATGACAATCATGAGATTTTAAGCCCACAAGTTTCAAATCTTCCATTGATACGAGACTTTTGATATTCGAAGAGTATCCTTGTGGTAATTTAACTCCTCGTAAATACCCACAGAAACCAATCTTTTTAGTTTTTGACAAAGTGTGACAAGCTGGTGGCAAGTATGTTGTTTACCATGAGGTTGTGGTTGTAACTCCAACCAAACACCCATCTCAACCAGATCTTTACGAGCATTTATTCCATCATTTGTCTTTCCTTTAATACTTAGTAATGTCCCAATTATACTATCACAAACATTTTTTCCACATGCATTACATCTATGCAATGTCTGACATCTAACTTTGACCAATATGGAAGTTCAAAGAATATTGATTTCTTCTTCCAAATGTTTTTCACACCACTATGCTTGAGGGTTTTCCCAGAAGTGACTTCGACCTGGCACACTCGATTATAGACTTGCTCACCAATTAAAGGTAGAGGTGTTGTTCTGTCTTCCTAACAACCATTAAAAGCTTTTTTCGACCTGCGGTAAGGATGATTAGTTTCAAAAACCTTCGATGACCACTGTAACATGTCTTCCTCCCATGTTTTAGCTGATGGTAACTTGTGTTCTCTTCACATATCGGGCATGCACGATGTCCTTTGACACTATAACCACTCAGATTTCCATATGCCAGGAAATCATTAATTGTGCAAAATAAAAATGCTCGCAATTTGAAATTGACCTTTTCATATGCATCAAAAATCTCGATGCCTTCATTTCATAACAACCTCAAATCCTCTATCAAAGGACTTAGATAAACATTTATGTCATTTCTAGGTTGCCTTGGTCGTGATATAATCATAGACAACGTCATATATTTTCTCTTCATGCACAACCAATACAGCAAATTATAAATAATTAGCAAAACAGGCCATGAACTATGTTTGCTACCTAAATTATCGTACGGATTCATTCCATCAGTTGGAAGACCAAGTCTGAGATTTCTTGGATCACTTCCAAACTCAAAATACAAAGAGTCGATTTTCTTCCATTGTGGTGAATGGGCAGCATGTCGTAACAACCCATCACATTTTCTTCCACATGAATGTCATCTCAAGTTCTTTGCATCATTAACATTGGCAAAAAAACGTTTTTAAACGTGGTATAATTGGAAGATACCACAATACCTTGGCAAGAGGACCCTTTTTCATGTCATATTCATCCTTGTCATCATCCTTTACTTTGTATCCTGATACCCTGCATCTGGGACACTTATGCAATCCCTCGAATTCTTTTCTATAGAATATACAATCATTTGGACAAGCATGTATTTTTTGATACTCCAAACCCATTGGACACAATATCTTCTTGGCCTCATAGTGACTGGTCGGGAATGTATTACCTTGAGGAAGTATTTCATGCAAAAATTCAAGTAATTCAGTAAAGCTTCTATCGGTCCATCCATTTTTTGCCTTCATATTAAATAACCGTAATACTGCTGACAAACATGTGAAACTTGAATAACCGGGATACAATTGTGTTAGTGAATCATCTTTCAAACAATCAAACACAGGCTTGGTAGACACTCTCTCCTCCAATATCACGAATCATGTCATTCGTACAATCTTCAGAATATAGATTAGAATGTTCACATTTATTTTTGCTCAGATGTATATGGTAAGTCTAGAACTTCACCATACCAAGTCCACATTGTATAGTTCTTCAAGAAACCATCACAAAGAACATGCTCTCGTATCAACTCAATATCTAGCCTTTTTAAATTCACATACTTCACATACAGACAGTAATATCTTCCATTTATTACTGCTCCATTCTGTTTAGCAAATTCTAAAAAATCTTTAACACATTTCTCATACACATCACTTATTCGACTTGCATAATCCAACTTCGATCCATCACTACGAGTAGTGAAAGATTTTCAGATACAAAACTCAATGAACAAGATTAAATAAAACTTGTCAGGGATCGAACATCCACGGACTCAATACCTAAACGCGTTTCTCCTATATTAAATTATACACACAAAGGTCATTTAAGCAGTCTAATCATACAAGCATCCCAATCATGCAACAATGCTCAAATAAGATACAAAAATTGTCGGGAATCCAACATTCCCGGACTCATTACCATACGCACAAAATATAGATGAAACATATGCAAAAAACATCCAAATCCAAACAAGCATTCTAATCATACAAATAAACATTCAAATCATATTGTTCTTCCATTTCAAAGATTATAAAACCATACCTCTTGTAGAGCAGTGGTGACGCCAAACCGAGAAGACCAACGAACCCAAATGCGGCCAAACAAACACTGCCAAAACCACAAAACACAAACAAATAGTAAGTACAATAACAATATCAGTGAAAGCAAACTAAAATGGAGGAGAAAGAAACAACTCAAAGCTTAAAATGAAACGAACCTCGAACAGACCTTAAAAACGAAAAAGGAACTGTTCAAAACGAAGCTCTCAATGTTGCGAATGAGAGGGAGTGAAATGGAGTTGAATGAGGCAACAATGGAGGTCGAAAAGCAAAGTGAAAGATGTTGAAATAGTGCACCAGAAAGTGCGCGTAGTGGAGGAAGAAAACAAGTGAAAGTGAAAATGCGTTGGTAGGTTAAAACAGCAACAACCACGTCGGTTCTGGGCTTACAACCGACGTGGTGCATGCCTAAAATACCTAATTTTAATTATGATGGACCACCATGTCGGTTAGAAACCCAGAACTGACATGGTGTGACCCCTAATTTCCACCAATTTTTTCCCCAATGTTCTCAGCATGACAATGATATCGGTTGGAGTCCCATAACCGACATCATAGTTGAAAACACCATGTCGGTTTGTGGCTCCTAACCGACGTGGTGTTCACCCGCCATTTGAAAATTTTAAAATTTTGAATTTTTCTTTTTTACTGATATATCCATGACGGTTTTTTCATTTAACCGACGTTGGGTATACATCACAATGTCAGATTTTGTCTAATTGACGTTATGAATGTTCATTTATTTACAAAAATGTTACCGTGGTTTTGTCAACGTCATTTTTGAATTTAACTGTCTTAATAAGGAGACGAGAAAGACCCTTTTTCTACTAGTGCACTCCATTGGTTATTGCCATATGCATAGTAATTCTCAGATTACAGGAGTGAATTATTTGTGGCATCAAGGATGTCAACAATATCCAGCATTGCTTGAGAGAGTCAACAACTTGGAAGATACCTTTCAACAATTTGTGTAATTCTCCTTTTAGAATCAAAAGAACATTGATGCATCTATTAAGAATCTGGAGGTTCAAGTAGGTCAGTTGGCAAAAGAGATGACGGACTAGGAGGAGGGATCATTCTCTGCAAACACACAAATCAACCCCAAAGAGTAGTGTAAAGCAATCATCACTAGAAGTGTGATAAAGGTTGGGTTGAATGATAGAGAAAAAAAATAGTGTTGGTGAGAGAAAGGTTGGTCAGCAAGGAAGTATGGAGAAAAAAAATGAGTGAGGAGGTTGTGGTAGAGAAGATTAAAAATAAAGAGGACAAAAATAATAACAGAATCAATTTGGAGTTAATAATAGAATCAATGAAAATGAATTTGAAAAAGCCTTTTCACAATACAGTACAAATCATATTGAAAACAAGTTTAGGCCGAGTTCAAGAGGGGTAAATTGAACTTTCAAAAAATTGTCGCATAAGATGGAAAGTATTGAAGTGTAAAATGAAAGATCTTAATTGAAACAATCAAAAGTGTAATTTTGAGGTGCACAACAAAAAGTCAATAAGTTGCAAGTCAAGAACAATCAATTTAATAATCACACAGAACTACAATCAACAAAGATTCAACCAATTGAGATACGGAATCATTAAATTGACATCAATGAACAATCCAGACCAGTCACGAAACAATTAAGTGAAAGCCATAAATAATTAATTCAATATCACACTCAGAGTAGTAAATAGCAAACAACAATTTATTCAAACACAGATGCAATCAGTTGAATAAAGAACTCAGTACAACACTGCCCCGAAGCAATTAGATAAACAACAGAAACAGTTAATTAAGAATCACTCATACTGAACTCAAGAACTGAAACCAATCAATTAAACAAATAGAATAATTAATTCCAAAGAACACAAAAATAACAACAACAGAGAAAACAATTGATTCAGCCCATAAAATAGTAAATTGGAATTCCTTAATGAAAGCAAGTTTTCAGAATACCAATTAACTGATAAGATGAAAATAGCACACAGGCACCAAGAACAAACATCAATCAATTAAGTGAGTGAATCAACTAGTTGATGAAGTCGCAAAATAGCAACAACAGTTATGAACAATTGATTAAATGCGACTAGCAATTAGTTGAAGCAATGACAGCAAACCCAAATTATAGCAGAATTAAAAAGTGATCATGATGAGGGAAAGAGAGATCAAGATTGCCATGATTTCTATTGGTTCACCCTTCCTCAAGGGCTATATCCAGTCCTTTCCCAACAAGCAAAGAATTCCACTAGATAAACAAGATCAATGCAATACAACGTCAATTACACTTGCTCCACGCAAGACACCACTGCACCCTGCAGCACATAGTCCACTGCACTCCACCACAGTTGTAAACAGTACAGAACCTTACTTCACACTCCCAAATTACAAACCTTATGCAATATGGAAACCAAACATACAATTACAAATCACAAACCCTATGCAATTTGCAACCAAATCACTTACAATACAATAGCAATGAAAAAATGACAATGCTTCTACACAAAAATAGATTACAAAACAGATGCACATCAGTGTAGAAGACTTAGCTCTGGTGCAGAACCAAGGTTGGACGAAAATCACTTAAAGTAAGGCTCCAAGATTCAAGTTCTTGATGGTTTTCTTGTTGTAAATCGTGTAGAACAAGTTCTCACAGTAAGGGCACGTTTTTCACTCTTAGAATATCTAAAAATGATCAGTCAAATGTCTTAGGTTAATCAGAAAATGCGCACTGCCCTTATAAAGCCAAACTAGTTTAAAAATAGTTAAAACAGCTAAAATTCAATCGATTAATTTTACCATTCAATCGATTGATTTTTCTCTGAAAAACAGGAAAAATTAGTATAATGATTTCTGAAAACAATTAATTAATTTTTCTTTCAAAATAGAATTTTCAAGGACTATTAAATCTCACTTTAGTTCCAATTACTTATTTCTAAAACAAAGTGAATTTATAAAGCTTTCCTTGAGTGATATATCATGCAACTTATGGTTTTGAACCAAAACTACTCTCACACACACCCAACCTAAGTTCTAGACCAAAACTCGCATGAAGGTCCAAGATGGCTTCAACCAATCCATTTCGCAAGCTTTGATCCATGTTGACGTCATCTAATCACTTAGCAAGCCTCGGTGCTAACAATCTCCCCCAATTTGATGAAGGTAATCAAGTGTGTATTGAGTTGCACCAACCAAACCTACATAAACTGCATTAGTAGATTTCTGCTCTAATTGAACTCTAAAAAATAGATGACTAAAAATCTGTAAGCACAACAGGTTCAGAAAAATAAACTGGTTGAACTTGAAAAACAATTGATTATTTTTCTTCAGTGTTCCAAACTTGTTCAAATCAGCTCAAACAGAACCATGTGATTGCTCTCCCATACTTTGATACTCCTTCAAAACATAAGAAAAAATAGTATTAAAACATAAACAACAAATTAGTTCAATTCCATTAATATTCAAACCATATTACAAACCATTAACGATTACAAGCGAAGCTTAATACATGATTAAACCAAATAAATCTCAAACAGAAATTAGCCAAGCTGGATAAACCAACAGAAAATACAGCAGCAGCAGGAAACAACACACACAAGTAATAAGAAGCACACCCTAATGCAACACAACAACAAACATTCTTCTCCCCCATTGAATTCATCAAATGGAAGAGAAGGGACCAACTATGATATCCATGATAATGCCTACTCTTCTGGTCTATAGAACATCTACCCAATCTTATGTTGGATATCTTCAACTTGGTCTTCAATGTTCTGATAAATGTGTTTTACAAAACTGATGGTGGTGCCTCTGTTTATTTTCAGTGTGTAGCTGTCCTATCACCATTTGCTCAAACCTAGAGAGTGATCCTTCTCCTTCTACTAGAGGCTTGCAAGACATATACGCAGATTATACAGGATCAATTCCTCCTCCAGCCGCAACAGCAGCAGTAGTAGCACTAGTTCCAGCTCCATCATCCTTTTGATATTGCTACTGTTAAGCTCGTTCTCCATTTGTTCAAGGTTGCAACAATAATTTCATTTTAAACCTTTACACCCTCCACAACTTCTCCTTCAACATCAACTTCAAAATACTCTATGAAATTGGATAAAAAGACCACATAAGGTATATTATACTCAGGCTTCTTCTTGGTCTTTGTAATATGCTCTTTTATCACATTGATCCAGTTGACTTTAATCTTGTTCATCATACAGTACATCAAAATCAAATCTTCTTGTGCTAAAACCATATGGTTGAAACCCTTGGAGTAAGCAGCCAAATGACTATGAACGTCATGAACCTTGGAGTCAATGAAAGACCTCCAACATGATAGCCTCTCATTGCAACTTGTGGATTCCTCAAACATGTCCTGAAGAACTGAATTTTATTAAAGTCATCCAGTTCAGAAGAGTTGCCTCTGCCAACAGCTTTTCCAACATTTCTCAAACCAGTAACAACAAGTCATACTTCATCAGTTATGGCCATATAACTCCCTTAACTTGGAAGTACATAACATCATCATCAAACCAAAAATTGAAGAGGAACACTTTCACCAAATCTGGGTAGAGATTTCCTGATAGATTGAGAATCCTCTCGAGCTTTTGATGCTTTAGGAGTTCTCTCACGTCATCCATCTTCTCTTCGTTCATCTAGTCCATTCTTAGAAATTTTTTACTAATGATGGCCATCCTCCTTACTTCACAATGATAGTTCTCAATACTCTCTTCATTCCTGAGAACCACCTCTCAAGGTACCCATCTTCACTATTATCCACTTGTTCAACCTTGTTTATAGCAGCCCTCTTGGTCGTCTTCTTTGGATTGGATGAGGAAGCCATGGTAGGAAGTGTTGATGTTTTTCTGAAGTAGATGAATCTAAGGACTGCATAATAGTTATGAATGTAAATATGTAGTGTTGTGGTGTGTGTTTGAATGCATGACAATGCAGATATAATGAGAAGGAAAACAAAAGAAGACAAAAGCATGAAGAAGCATTGATTGACAACACAACAGTTGCTTTTCAGTTTGTTGGGATTTTGCGAATAATAAATTGAACCAGATATGACTTAGCTTCAAAGATTCTTTACAACAACTTTTAACTTATTGACCTTCAATCAGTTGATGACAAGTGGTACTTGGTACATTCTCACTCTTCACATGCCAAGTCCATGCATTGAATGACTTAGCTTATTCAAACTTTAGTCTTGAACTGAGCTAGCTGCTGCAGAACCAACCCCTTTGCAGTTTTCAACCTCGCCCAGATCAATAAATTGCACAAAATTTATTCAGAAACAATTTTTCAATCAGCTAGAGTCTAAAGTAGTAAAACATCAGTTAATTGAACTTGTTGACTCAATTAATTATACCAAGTCTGCATAAACTAAAGACCCAAAAATGCATAGGCTAATTTAATTAACATATTTAAAATCAAGTATGCCCAATTCATTCTTAAGAAATTATGGTTGTTTCAATTAAGAGCTATCATTCTACACTTTGATACTTTCCATCTTTTGGAAAAAAAATTTAAAGTTCAATTCACCCCCACCCCCCTACCTCTTGAACTCAGCCTAAACTTGTTTTCATAAGATACCACATATGTTTCTTGGTTACTACACAAACCTGCAAAACAGTTTAGGTTTTAAAATTTGGTACCCTATTAAATTTGGGTCCATAAATGTTAGTGATACCTTTCGGCACCCACCAAACTAAACATTTAGGCACATCAAACTTTCTTATATTACAATTTCTAACGGAGTGGCCTTTCTTCATACAATAAAAACAATTGATAAGGGGTGAAGACTGATTTTGTTTAAGTCTAAAGAAAGTGTTAAATTTCTTTTGCTTTCTCTTGAAACCACACTGATATCCAATGCCCGTTTTTTCAAAAACACAATTTTCTGAACCCAATACTATGGCATTGAGATTTGTGGTTCCCATGGAAAGTCTAGAAGCAGTTTTTATCAAATAATCCACTTTCTTTTTCAGCACCACACAATCTTCACAATTGGTAGGCTTGCTAGAATCAAAGTCATTAGAAACTACAAATTTGTTGATCATCTCCAAATTACCAAAATCAGTTTTTAAAGTTAAAAGCTCATTTCCCATTTCTTTGACTCTGCCTTCGAGCCAATTGTTTAACCACTTTAACTGATTGTTTGATAAGGCTAATATGTTATCTTGTTCATGGGTTTCCAAAAATGCTTGAAGAAGTCAACTGTAATTTTCGCTATTAAACAAGGCACTGGAGTTTACGCTACTCACCTCAGATTTTTTTCTCCAACCATGAGGCACAGGTTAGCCTCGATTTCCTCCTGTGAAGAGTTGCTTGAAGACGTGTGGTCTTCCCAAGCTATGCATGCTCTTCTTATTTTTCCAGCCTTATTGTTCTTCTTTTCCTGTCCTCTCTCCTTGTTTGCCATGCTTAGACAATCCATTTTAATATGTCTCTATTTTCCACAACCAAAACAGGTGAATTTTGAAGAACCAGATTTGGGTTTCTTATTGTACATTTTGTTTTGTTGATTCTTCACTATGCTTTTCATCTTGATAAATTTCTTGAACCTCTTTGTCAACAAGTTCAGATTCTCCATATCACTGCAATCCTCAGAGTTGTCATCATTATACTCCACTTCTACTGCATTTGTCTTGACATGCTTCACACATTTTATCCCTTTCAAACTTGAGCTTAGGCAAACCAATTACTAGCCCTTTAAATGCAATCCTATTCAAATGATGCATGTGTATATGAGCTAAACGTTTGTGCCACAACCAAAGTCTCACCATTCTTTGACAAAATATAGTTTAAGCTAGAATCAATGCTACACATATTTAGCATACACATATTATTTACCCCTTTACCGACTAGCACAGTCTCCCCTGTAGTTGAGTTTTCTATAAGGCACAAATCTAGTTCAAATGTTATTTTGTAGCCTTTATAACAGAGTTGACTTATGCTTAGCAGATTATGCTTCAATCCATCAACCAAGAACACATCTTTTATAGTCACCGACTCTTCTCCACCAATGTCACCAACACCAAGTATCTTTTCGCGGTTGTTATCTGCATAAGTGACATAACCATCATTTCATTTGATATTAACCAACTCAAATGCCTTCCCTGTCATGTGTTTAGAGCAACCACTGTCAATATACCACATTTGGTTCTTGGCTGCTACACTAACCTGCAAAACAGTTTAGGTTTCAAGAGTTGGTACCCTATTAAACTTAGGTCCAGTAGTGTTAGTGATGCTTTTAGGCACCCACCTAACCAGTCCTTTAGGCACATCAAACTTCCTAACTTCATATTATCTAATAGAGTGACCCTTCTTTAAATAATAAAAGCAAGTGATAAATGGTGAAGATTGGTTTTCATTATTTTTAAAGAAACTATTGAACTTCTTTTGCTTTCCTTGGAAACCATATTGATATCCAATGTCAGCATTTTCAAAAACACAATTTTGTGCTCCCAAAATTGCATTGAGATTTGCAGTTCCATGGAAACTCTAGAAGCAGTCTTAATCAAATAGTTCACTTTATTTTTAAGCACAACAGTATCTTCACAATTAGTAGGTCTGTAAGAAACAAAGTCACCAGAAGCTACAAATTTATAAATCATTTCCAAGTTATCATGTTAGCACCAGTGAGTTGCTGTGAAGATTTGATGAAGCCAACCATGTGAAGAAGTTCAAGACCATGTGATCATATGTGGAATGCATGAAGATTTCATAAAGATTGAAAGGCTCGGTCTAGAACTTAGGATTGTGTGTTGTGTGGCAAGTTTGATTCAATTCATCATTATAAGCATTTTCAATCAAGGATAAGCTCCATGTTTTCAAATCTGATTTAAATAAGGTTTTGAGAAATTACTAAAATCCGATTTTGAGTTTTGAACAACTGTTTTAACTAAATGGAGAAAAACAGTCGACTATTTGACAAAACAATCGACTGAATTTTAAATGACAGTTGTCTATAAATAGTTGGTGCGAAATTTTGGAACATAAAGAAATCATTCTAAATCATTTTCCAATCAGTGCTCTGAGTTTTCCAAGAGAGAAAAAGCGCTCCAATAGTTTTTGTGATCAAGATCATTTGAAAAGCTCTTCAAGAACTGTTTTTCTTAATACTGTTGGAGCTTTGAATTGACTATTGCTGCTATACTATTGATCTGATCATACTGAATAAGCCTTCTATACCCTTTCTTTATTACTTTTGTAATTTGTTGTATAGAAGTGCTTGTTTTGCTAAGTTTGTAATAATTCTTTCATTGTACTGAAGTTTATTCTGCTATGACTTACCTGGGTTGGTAATTCTGTTTGTACAGTGGGTTCTGTATAGGTTGTAACTTGCTGAGGGGATCAACAAAGGGTTTTCTGGATTATACATTGGATTCTGTATAGTTCTTGATCTGTTGTAGGTTTCAGCGGATTGTTTTCTGCGGACAGCTGTGTATTCTTGCGGGTAGCAAGTGGTTGAATTTATGTAAACTGATGTGGTTTGATCTTTTTATAGTGAAAATCCTTACAGTGGTGTAAGGGACTGGACGTAGCCCTTGTGGAAGGGTGAACCAGGATAACTTATCTGTCTTGTTATCTCTTGCTCTATCTTGACTATTCTTGATAAATCTTGTTAATCTTCTTGATTTTTCATAATCTAATAAAAACTCATTAACAGGTTTAATTCATTAGTTATTGTTAATGTTTGAATATTTCTTAAATCATAAAATACATCTATAAATATTTTAATCGATTCTTTTCTGAAATTGACAGATTTCTAATTCACTGGGTTTACTATTCATCAGTTAGTTTTTCCAGAAAAGTTGATTTGTCATAATCAGTGGTTAAATACTGTTTTTTGATATTAAACCAAATCTATTTTGTTTAATAATAGGTTCTTGAGTCAGTAATTCATTGTTAACTTGGAGTTGATCGAATTCTTTAATTTCTTGAATTAATCTTTAAACAACTGTTCAATTCACTGTTCACTGTTGTTTTTCCAGAACTTGCTTAACAGTCTACTGGTTTTCCAGAATTACAATCTGTCTTCAGTTTACTGATTCTGTGTGATTACTTTTATTCTGGAATTTGTTTTGAACCTTCGCTAATTGCAATTTATATCATCTTGAATAGTTTCTTTAAAGATTTTTCATTTCTCACATTGAAAGATTCATTTGCGAAAAGTTTTTAAAGGAGTTCAATTCACCCGCGCTTTTGAACTTGGCCAAAACATATTTTACAGATCAAAATCACTTTTCAATTTTGTAAGAAACTATTTTGGCTGAAATACAAGAGGGGGGGTGAATTGGATTTCAAAATCTTTTTCAAAACTATTTTACCTTTTAAGAAAATTCAAATCAATTTGATAAACTGGATCTTTATTGACTTTATTAAGTAGAGCGGTGGAATGAATCAGTAAACAGAATACAATCAAGTTATAGTACAATGCAGCAAACCAAATAGTTTTATTAGAATCCAAATGTAAGTACGGAAGCGATTTAGTTTACTACACAGAAACAGACAGAAGTTAATTACATATAATGAACTGATCAACTTCGATTCAATTAACAGTCCAAATTATGAACCAATCAAAAAATAAAATTCTTTTTATTAAAGAAACAATTATTAAAAGATGTTTAAGTCTTAAATCAATTATAGTTCAGTTATCGATTCTGAAAACAGTTTATACAATGAACCAGTCAATTAAATCAGTGATCAAGAAGGAGAAAGAAGATTCAAGAACACAAAGGTTTTTATACTAGTTCACCCACCAAACGGGCTACGTCCAGTCCCTCACACACAGTAAGGATTTCACTAAAAATGATCAATTGATCAAGTTTACAACAATTGCCCACGGCAAGAATACACTGCACTCGCAACAACCACTGCTAAACCTACAGCAGACCAAGAAACTACACAGAGTCCACTGTGTGTTTCAAGAACTCCCTTGCTGAAACCCACCGCAAGTCACAGTTATACAGAATTCACTGTATAACCCAGAAACGTCTAACTGCTCACTGCAGTAGACCACTGCTGAACCCACAACAGAACAAGAAACCACACAGAAACCCACTGTGTGTTTCAAGAACTCCCTTGCTAACACCTACAGCAAGTCACAGTTATACAGAACCCACTGTATAACTAAGAACCACCTCACACTACACCTCACAGTAGGCGAACCACCAGTAAAGTCTCACTGTATCACGAATTACACCCCAGTAATTCAAGAATGCAGTAGTAGTTTCAATACAAATGAAAGATTAACACAGAAATCAACTAACTCAAGCAACTCTATACAACAGATTAGAAATGTACGAAGAGACAGGTATAAAGTGCTTAAGCTGAGGTCAGATCAATGATGTAGGAATGTGCAATTAGTTTCCAAAGCTCTAGCAGAATGTAGAAAACCAGTTTTTGATGAATTCTTTGAAAACTTCAAATGATCTTGATCTCAAAAAGGTGGTAGCGTTTTCTCTCAAATCAAATCAGTATATTATGTATGAAAATTTTCTGTGTTTTTCTTTTGAAAACGCACCAGCTATTTATAAACAGTTGTAGTGACAGCTGTCAGACTTTAATCGATTGATTTGACATTCAGTCGACTAAATTTTAAACGACAGTTAAAACGGTTTATCAAAATCTGAAATCTATTTTTAATGATTTTTTTAAACCTTGCTAAAGCCAATTTTCTCAGTGGAGCTTATCAATGATCAGCACATTCATCATCACAGATTTAACCACAATCTAAACACACCAACACCGTCTAAAGCCTAGACCCAAAACACCAAACTCCAGGCAAACTCCATGCATCTTCTCTTGACAGCAATTGGTCTTGACTTGGTCAACATAGTTGGTTGCTCCAAATAAACTCAGCAGCTTTAATTGTAGTTGATTTGGCTTCATCAAATCAATACAACAACTCCTGGTGCTAACAAATTTTAACAACTCATCTTCCAGTTCTTTGACTCTGCCTTCCAACCAATTATTTAACCCTTTCAATTGATTGTTTGATAAGGTCGATCTATTAGCTTCTTCATGAGTTTCCAAAAATGCTTGAAGAAGTGAACTGTAATTATCATTGTTAAATGAGGTGCTGGAATCCACACTACTCACCTTTAATTTTTGTTTGGCCATAAGACACAGGTTTGCTTTAACTTCTTTTGAAGAGCTACTTGTAGATGTATAATTATCTTCCCAGGATATGTATGATCTCCTGGTCTTTTCAGCTCTATTTTTCTTCTTTTCCTGTCCTTTCTCTTTGTTTACTAGGCTTGGACAATCCACTTAGCTATGACCTCATTTACCACAACCAAAATAAGTGAATTTAGCATAACCACAATCAAATTTCTTACTATACCTCTTGTTTTGCTGGTTCTTCACTCTGCCTTTCATCTTAATGAATTTCTGGAACCTCTTTGTTAACAGATTCAGGTTCTTAGTTCATTGCAATCATCAGAGCTCTCATCACTAATATCTACATCTGCAACATTTGACTTGAGTGCAAAGCTTATGATCTTTCTTCAACAGTTTCCATGTCCTTCAACCTGTTCATCTCCAACTCATGCTCCCTCAACTTATCAAAGAGTGTTGCAGTGGTCAATGTGGTTAAGTCTCTAGTTTTTGAGATGGTTGTTACTTTGGGCTACCAACTTCGGTTCAAGCATTTTAGAATCCTAATGTTTAGTTCCTCTTTATCAAATTGTTTGCCAAGTCCAATAACATGGTTGACAATGTGAGGAAACTGTTTTTGCACATCAGCAATAGTCTCTCCTGGCAGCATTCGGAACAACTCATATTCTTGGATCAAAGCATGCTTCTTTTCCGTCTTCACATCAGTGGTACCTTCATGATTGAATTCAAGTATATCCCACATCTCTTGCAAAATTGCATTGCGACACTCTTAAAGACTCATCAAGGTTCAAAGAAGAGGTTATTATATTCTTGGCAATGCAATCATATTGTATTTTCTTATTCTCAACATCATTAAGCTCATCAAAATATTTCTCAATATGCACACCATTCACAATAGTCGTTGGCACAAATGGACCATTCACAATTGTATTCCAAATCCCACATTCAATTGATTTAACAAGATCGTCATTCTTACTTTCCAAAATTGGTAATTAACACCAGTATTGAGGCTCCCTCTGCAAAAGACAACTTGTTCTCAGGCATGGATCAAAACTTGAGTAAAATACAAGTCCTTACTCTTGATACCAATTAAAAAGGATTTTAGGTTGAGTTCATAGGTTGAGTTCAAAAGGCGATGAATTGAACTTTCAAAGATTTTCACAAAATATGGAAAATGAAATAATGGAAGTCCTTTACCAAAACAATTAATTGTGTGAATTTTTAGTACACAACACAAAATCAATTAATTGAATATAAAAAACAATCGATTAAATTGAACTCACAACATAGCACAAAACAAATGAAATTGATTGAAAGACAGAAACAATCAATTGAATTTTATGTTAAAATACAATTTCACAAAATCAATTAATTTAAATAGGGAAACAATCAATTGAATAGTTTATGACACAAACACTGACAAATACTCCAAATAGTAAAAGAATCAAAACTGTGAATGTCAAATGTGGAAATTCTTCAAAATAAAATTCAATTAATTGAAACTGAAAAGCAATTGATCGAAAGGCTTCAAAGAAAACCAAGTTTTCAAATTGTAATCAATTGAACAGCAAAAACAATCAATTAAAAGTAGTTGACAGAAAGTCAAAGACAAAATGCAATCAATTAAACTACACAATCAATCAATCAATTACAGAACCTCAAAGAGTTACAACAACAACAAGTACAATTAATTGAAACCGAAAACAATTAATTGAATTTTCATAAATGAAAAATTGATATAAACCAAAACGCTATATTACCAAAAAATACAGTATGATGCAATAGAGAATTATCAGAATTCAAAACACAAATTCCAGAAGCATAGAATATGGTAGAATAGAAATGGGATAGTTGCAATACACAGAAAAATAATTAATTAAAACCCAAAATCAATTGATTGAACTTTTGACAGCAGTGAGGAAATTGCACATAATCAAAATGTGAACCAAGATAGGCTCAAGAGAGAGCAAGAACACTAAGAATTATACTAGTTCACTCTTCCTCAAGAGCTACATTCAGTCTCTTTGCCAACAAGCAAAGAAATTCACTCAAGAACACAAAGTTCAATCAATACACTTGTACCCTGCAAGAAAACCTCTACACCTTACAGAATAGCACCTCTGAACCCTATAGAGAAACCAAAAACAGTGCATAACCCTATTGCACATCCACAAATGTAAACCCTATATAATTTGTAGACAAATCACTCACAATTACATCAAATAGCAAACATGAAACTAGATCTGCACTTTACATCAATTATGTTAATGAAAACCAGTGCAGAAACTTATCTCTTGTGACGCAAAACTAGAGCAAAACGTTTATCCCCAATGAAGAGTTTCAAGATCTACAATCTTTATCTTTCTTGAAGAAAATCACTTGAATTCAATAGAACCATTCAATTAATCTTGATTATCACTATTTTTCGCTCTCTAAGCTCTCTCAAAATAGTACTATGTTAGTTCTGTGTTTAGAGAAACAACCCCTTCTATTTTATAAAGCAAATTGTTATAAAACAGAACTAACAATCGTTGAAAATCAGTCGATTGATTTTTCTAAAAACAAAATTTTCAACAAATTTATTTTTGAAATAATTAGTTGCATTACTATGTAAAAGTGGTTTTCAAATTTATTAACTCTCACGTAATCCCATTTCATTATTATTAGACTTAGTGGATCTTTGAAGCTCTTTCAAATGGATCAAAATGCATGTTCATGGTTTTGAATCATATACCCACTAACACATACACCCTAAGGACTAAACCAATCTTTATATGATCTTCATTCTTGGTCCAAGTTGACTTCATCAAATCCTATAGCAGTTGTGGTGCTAACACATAAGAAGAATAGAGTTAAGAGCCCTTAGAAGACCTTTTTGACGATGAGTGCATTTTAGACCTCTCCTTCCTCTTATGTTTCTTATCGACTAGAGGGGGTGCAAGGTTGACTACGAGAATGGAAGAGGAGACCTCCCTTGAAGTAGGGGAGTCAATAACATCCTTTGAGCCCTTACCGCCCGAACGACCTTTTTCCAATTGAAGCCGCTTCAACACCTGCATGAAGTAGGGAGACGTTTGGGTCGTGATGCCTGAAAAGTATGAAAACTTTCAACGAAGTTAAGACCTACCATGCAATACAAACAAAACATACAAGTTAAATCCACCCATCATTAACACGAAAAATAAATTGAACGGGTCTTCCGAATGAGTAATCTCTTTCAAAAAGATTCAGGACTTCGAAGACCTTATTATCCTCATAGGTCATCATAGACCTCAGGCAACTATGATTTCAAATAAGATTACTACAAGAAATTCTCGATTTACCGACATATTATTACATACAGATTGTAGGAATCCATAGATAATTTTGGATTACCTACAGATTGTGTTCATTACATAAGGATTATTGCTATAAGTAAATGCAATTTTTCTTGCAGTCCATAAAATGGAAACTTTGACTTATCCTTGAAAAAAAACTGTTTTCAACCTAAAGGCTCCACGACAACCTTAAAATCCTATCCTTAAAATTTATATAAGATGATGTATATGGGCAAACAAACACAACCCCGACAGACCCATAAAGGACACACTCAAAGAAGAAGACATAACTAACCTAGGATAAACACAAACTCTCTACATGCTAATACTCAAGTCAATACAAAATGGAAGTGGTCCTACTATTTAGGACCCGCTTCTATTTATAAATTTTGAAGCCCAAGAACCCATGGACGCACCCTATATCCTCCCAACTGTTAGATCCCTTCAATCTAATTATCAAGATCACATGAGGCATGAATCATGAAAAAGGACACATCAAACCCTTATCACATCCATGCTTTCTAGACTCTTCAACATAGGACCTCAAGCCCAGGGCGCTAGATAAGATGACTAGGAACATCTTAGTTTATCAAATTATTCAATCAAAGAAAAAGGTAAAATTTTCTTTCAAAACACAATTAAGGCTCTGAAACCCAAGCCTATCGTGCCTAGGAAGCGAGTGTATTGCTTATGATAGAGACCATTAATATCTGACACCATCGACCTGACCGAGATCATTCTTGGTCAGCGCCATCTCGACAAACCACACTAGAAACAACATGACAAAATGATCTGAGAAAACCTTATTAAACACATGTCGAAGGACCTAAAATGACAAATAAATAAATAATGATTAAAATCGATCAGAATACGCTAATCAAACCGTACTGTTAGAATAAAAAAAAAAGATTAGTCTTCAAAGTCGCGTTAATCAAGATCCACTTAAAGAGTACCTCTACTCATCTTTATAAACAGTTTGACACCATTAAAGTAAGTTATATTGTCAATAACATTAAATAGTTCAACCATTAAATACTAACTTGGCATTAAAAAACCTTTTACAAATATCATTTACTTCGACCGAAACTAAAAAAAATGAAAAATAAATTTCGTCCACTTCGACCGAAACAAAAAAAAAATTAACAAATAAGATAACCACATCAACAAAATTAAGACAGAAACACCTTTCCAACCTATACAACACTACAAGAAAAAAACTATTGAGACACCAATTTAGCTACTAAATAAAATTGTTGTTAGTTGTAACCAAAATAACCACCAAATTAGATTTTGATTGCTAAATAACTACAAAATAAAAGTAATGAATGAATTTAGTGACTAATTAAGTCAAGATAATTAGTATCTAACATTAGCTACCAAAGTTTTAGCCACTTATATCATTAGATTTTAAATTGGTATTAGAGACTAATTTAGAATCTAATGATATAAGTGGTTAAAACCTTGATAGCTAATGTTAGATACCAATTATCTTGACTTAATTAATCACTAAATTCAGTCATTACTAAAACTTAATTTGATAGTTATTTTAGTTATAATTAACAACTATTTAAGAGTTAAAATTAGTGTCTAAATAACTTTTTTTTTTCTTATAATGCAATAACCACATCCTTTAAATATTTACGCAAACATTAAATAATTCACCAGCTGAACTACTATTAATTTCTCAATATACGGACATGAGTCAATTTAATATCTAATTTGGAAATTGTTATGTTCAAAAATTTTGATGTGTTATCTTAAACATTTAATAAAGACCAAAAATTCTAATATATTATATTTTCTTACATTAATTGTTATGTATCTTCTAACTACCAATTTCGTTGTAAAAATAGCCAACTAATATATGGCTTTATTTTTACCTTTTCTCTGCTTGCATTTAAAATTTAAAATAAACTTTTTCAATATATATATATATATATATATATATATATATATATATATATATATATATATATATATATATATATAGATTTAGATTAAATTTAATATTTTTAAAATTTTTTTTTTTTATATTTTTTTTTATTTATATATATATAAATA
>Ga0099824_1004965_pt1 | contig 18927 bp, 8 predicted proteins | sample SiratrowhiteBW_FD_76837 | JGI IMG/M metagenome (GOLD analysis project Ga0099824, IMG submission 76837) | Root nodule microbial communities of legume samples collected from California, USA - Siratro white BW | ecosystem: Host-associated > Plants > Roots > Nodule | place: USA: California... | reverse complement strand
TATATATATATATATATATATATATATATATATATATATATATATATATATATATATATATGTGTGTGTGTGTGTGTGTATAAACAAATATGCATTATAACAAAAAGAACTTTATAGAGAAATTTGTCTTCCACAACATTTAAAGATTGTAAAGACCTCTCATTTAGACAGCTATTAACAAGTCAACTCATTCATTTTTTTCATTTAATTAAAACATCATCATATCTATTTTATGATAAATATAATTTGATAATATAAATTGACAGAAATAAATCCAGCATTATGAAAAATGAAGTGGAAATAATAGTATCTTAGAGAATGAAAAGGAAATGGAGACAAATGCGCTGCTAGACTATTCAGATGATGATGGGCCCTTAAGGAAGGGCAACGATGATGTGCATCTAACATATGGGGTCCCCTCACACAGTTCCTCTTTATGCGTAGAGAATGGGAATATACATAAAACAATTCTGCAGTAAATATAAATATGATACTTTCGGAGAAGAGTGGTGTGATATATTTAATATTTTGTGATATTATTTATTTCTCTTTCTTTATACCTCCTAAAAGAAGGCCTTTAATATCTTTTTATTTAAAAATAATAATAACAATAATTATATAATAAATAATGAGTGATTTATGGTGTATTATCCTAGTAAAATATATAAGTGATTTAAAAAGCATACACAAGATTGTAAAAAAAACTAACCTTAGTGAATAATTATGAAAGTAAAACAAGATATACGTTAAATTATGAAAGGAAAATAATGTAGAACAAAAAGGTATGATTCTATTTATAGTTATAGATTACATTTATTGTATTTTATTTATATTTTCTTTTTTTAATACAAAAAATATGAAAAATAGCTGGCAATTTTCTTCTTTAAGTGATGGGATGACACAGAAATTAGGGAGATGTCCAGCATATAAAATTGTCTCTTTTTACATGATTTATTATCTTTAGTAACACTTTTATACTTATATTTATTAAATGCTACAATATATAAAATAATTTTATTATCATATATCAAATTATTATCTTATTATTTTTAGTAACACTTTTATAGTTACATTTATTAAATGTTACAATATATTATTTTAATTATTATAGTAATTTTTTTATGTAGAGATTTACAATTTCAAATTTAATTTTTCACTGTAGTGTGCAACAACGTTAGAATCAACAGTCACTAAAACGTCTCCCGTCCTTCTCTCCTTCTTAGTTTCGCTTCTGATTTCCCGTTCTCCTCTCCTCCTCATCTTCCCTTATGATTTCTTCTCGTTCTCACATTCTCATCTTCATAGCTCATAGATCAAGAATACTCTCACACCTCACTGTCTCGTTTTCACTATCACCTTCACCCTCACAGTCTCATTTTCACTCTCAGTCTCGTTCTTACTCAACAAACGGAAATCTTTTTTTCTTGTTTTCTTGTATGCTTTATGTTTCGTGATTGCAATTGATATTATTGTTGATGACGATTATCATAACTAGAATCACATACCTCAATTTGTTCTTAATCAGGGTTTTGGAGCTCTATTTCTTGCATATCCGGTAAGAGTTGATCAAATTGTTTATCAGGTAGGATTTTGTTTTTGCTCTGATTTAATTAGGTTTCTGTTTTCATTTTAGCCTTGATTTTGTTTGGTTTTTTGTGTATTTTTCATTATCGGTCTCACTCTTAACCTAATTATCGGTTTCAATCTTTTGCACGAACCTATGCTCATTTATTTCCAGATGGTTAATTAGCTTTTTTCTCTTTTTTTTAAAATAGAGCTCATTTTGGTAGGAAGGGAAATGGTTTAGTTGTAATGTAGTGAAGTGGTGCTTCTTTCCACTTTTGATGAATTTGGTGTATCGTTGTATGTTCCATACTTGGTGTTGTATACTACATTTGTTTTTACTAGAGTTGAAGTTTGAATAGAAAATAAAGTAGAACAAAGAAATCAAATCAAATCTTATCTCTATACCACTATTCAAATCTATTGGCATTTGGTGTTAAATTTTCATTTCCTAACTATTCATGATCTTAGGAACTAGTGGTTCAAGAAAAGAGTGGACATTTTTCAAGGAAGCAGAGCCTAGAAATTCCCTACTGGCATTGTTGATCAGGTAAATGTGTTGAATATCTTGGCATTCTAAGTTAGGAAGATACTTTTTGTATATATATATTCTACTTATTCAACTTATAAAGGGGGAAGATATTTGTGTAGTAGCACGAGAGAGGTCAAAGAAAAAACAAGAGTTAGTAATTTCTTTGACCTATAATGAGAGCTAGTCATGAAATAACATATATGATTGACTACAAAATTTACCATGATTTATGGGGAAGAATGTGTTGACAATTATATATTGCACATTCAATTCTTAGTTGTTGGAAAAACTTGTTATTAGTGACTGTACATCTGTCAACGATTTAAATACATTCACTTTTTTGAAAAAAATTTAAAACAGAAAGAAGACGGTGTTTCTCATATACAACTAACTATGAAATTATAGTTAGAAATAAAGTAATTGACTAAGCATTTGTTTGAATAAATTTTTTTTTATTACGGAAGAAAATAAGATAGAAAAGTAGAAGTTTCTCAATAAGTTTATGTAAAATTTATTCAAATAAACACTTATTGTTATATGCTAAATGATTCTATCTTTGGAACAATTATGAATGTAGGAATTTCTATCAAAATAATTACCAAGATGCAAAGGTTGTAGAACTTACTCCAAGAGTACCACTGGAAATTTTAACAAATTAAAGATTCATCAATTCATGTTTCCTTTCCCCCTCTTCCTCCTTCATTTTTGTATTGGGGACCAATTGAAACAACAGTTTTTTTCAGGCAAAGGATACATTGTCTCATCCAAGTGATTACTTCTTCATCTATATGTGTGGTGGCTTGTATGTTATATGTGTGACATGTTGAAGATAGAATCTACTTGCTAATTTGGTTATATATATATCCAAGTGGTTTATTGATATATCTTTGAACTGCACTTCTATTAATACACTACCCAAGACATTATCCAAAAAGTTTATTAAATAAATGTTAACAAAATCATATAGTCACATTTTTATAATATTAATTTTACTAAAAAAGTTGTAACTAAAATATTTTTAATAATAATTTGAAAATATTGTCTCTTCATTAAAAAAAGTTACTAAAAACTTTTAGTAACATTTTTATGGTGTTACCTTTTTGTTAAAAAATATTACTAAAAGATTTTAGTATCATTTATAAAATGTTGTCTTTTTTATTAAATAAACATTACAAAAAAATACTTAGTAACATTTTTATAAATGTTTTTAATGTTAAGTGAAAACGTTACTAAAAATTTTTAGTAACACTTTTATGTTGTTATGTTTTTATTAAAAAATGTTATTAAAAGACTTTAGTAGCATTTTTAAAATATTATCTTTTTATTAAATAAATGTTACAAAAAATATTTAGTGACATTTTTACAATTGTTTCTAATGACAAGTGAAACATTACTAAAAAATTTTAGTAATATTTTTATAGTATTAATTTTTTATTAAAAAATATTACTAAAAAATTTTAGTAACATTTTTAAAATGTTATCTTTTTATTAATAAATGTTACAAAAATCATTTAGTAACATTTTTATAAATGTTTCTAGTGATAAGTGATGATGTTACTAAAAAAATTTAGTAACACCAAGAATACCTAACATTTTCATTTTTTTATGTTATTAATTATTATATATGTAATACCATCAAAAGTTGATATGTATTTAAGTTTTATTACTTCCATTTTAGGATTTATCTTGAGTTAGAGAAAAGAAAAATTGACAGTTTCACATACTATTATGATATTTTGCAACCTTGGAATGAATATGATACAACTGCAGCGAATAAAATGATGATCCAAACATTGCAGTGCTCGAACTAGAGGAGGTATTTAGAGCAGTTTTATCGACATTGAAAAGTCTCTTTTACCGTTCATTCCTTAAAAACGTCACTAAATCCCATCTGCTTAGTGTTTTTGGCCCCTCTTTTTTGCTATGAAAGAAAAACTAATTTAGCAAATCTGGGGAAGATATTTTAGTAGAATGTTATAGTAATGAAGAATCCATTTGCATCGATGCTCAGTTCTAGAATGAAGAACCCATTTGCAACTATGCTCAGTTCCGTAATGAAGAAACCATTTGAACCCATGCTCACTCTAGGGAGGAGTCTTAAATGTAATAAATGTCAATCATGCTCAACTTCAAACTTATATGCAATAAGGGATGAAGGTTTTTTTTCACAGGTAGAAGTACAAAGAGGTCTCTTCTAAGGAGCGAAAGGATCAAGTTCAGAGTTATGCTACAAAAGAATAGTCATATACACAGAGTAAAGACACTGAAGAGCTGGTGGGGATCGAGAAATTTTGCAAGTGAAAACTATCAATATAAGCCTATGAGTTATCATCACTTTAAGCATGGAGAATATGCAACTTCAAATGTGGATACTAAAGGAGTTGGTTCTGGCATACACGAAGTTATAAGTCTCATTTGGACTTTTGTGCATGGTTTAGTCCAAATCTCTCTTCACCTATCCTATGCTCTTCACTCATAAGAAAACTAATAAAATATCTTATCGATTATCAAAAATGTTACCAACCTAATCCAATCTTAGATACTTAAGATTGTGGGATTGTTTATATGGGTAAGAATTTAAGAAGAAGTAAAAGATGATATATATATATATATATATATATATATATATATATATATATAAAGACAAGATTAGTAACAAAAAGATTTAACGAAAAAATCTCATATAGATGACATAAATAAATTTGTTCTATTTATTAAGATTCCTTCTATTTGAATGTTGTTAACTCTAACATTTATTTTTAAGTTAGTTATCACTAAATGGATGCTAAGACATCCTTTTCCTAATGGTGAATTAGAAGAAAAAATTTATATAATTCAAGTTAAAGGGTGTGTAGTTTCTAATAAAGAAAACATAATATCTAAACTTTAAAATTTTTTATATAGGCTAAAACAGACACTAAACACTTGATAATGTTCTACTCTATAATAATTTTTCTATTAATAATGGTAATAAATGTATATGCACTAAATCTAAAAAATGTAAACATGTCATTATATGTTTATATGTTGATGACATGCTAACTTTTAATACATGCAATGATATAGTTTATAAAACAAAAATAATGAAAGACATTGGTGAAATCAATATAATTTTATGAATTAAAGTCATAAACAATAGAGATAGTATATTATTGTCCCATAAAAAATATACAAAGAAACTTCTTAAAAAAATTTATTATGATCACTTTGACCCAATAAGCACCTCTTACAATATTACCTCTAAATTAACAAAAATATAAAATAAAAATAGTACAATGCTTTGGGATGTACTAGTTCACATCTTTTTTTTAATATGCTTTGAAACATCCCTAAAATATTCTTTTTATTCTATTTATTCATGATTATTAAAAAAAAAACAAAAATACATGAGAGAATATATTTCTCAATAAACTTTTATAACTAGACATTAATTATGCAATAGGATTATCTTAAAAGGTTTATATAAAAAACATGAAAGAGTATCATCATTGTTAGATCACATACCATTTTCAATGTCATTCTAATTAAAAATTATGTGAAAACAATATATATATATATATATATATATAATATGAAATATAATTTTTCACTTATTTAAATTTTAATTTTAATATATAAGATTATTTTAATTTTAAAATATATAATATGTATAGGTAGAAATTAAAAAATTTTAATATCATTTCATTAGCTTTAATGTTATTTTTATAAATCTTCCACAATTTAACAACCTACATGTAACATAATTCTTCCACAATTCATAATTAAAAATATATAAATTCAATATCATTTATAATCAAACTATAAAATATCCTTAATCATAACGAATGACGTTCATAACTTAACACTATCAATGAAAGATATTAAAAAATTCTAAATAAGTATTACTGAGGTTAAGAATTGTAAAATATATAAAACTATGTACTTAACAAAAAATAAAGAACGAACTTTAATTTAATGTGACTACAAAAAATGTTAATTTTAATAGGACTTTTTTAATCGGAGATTATAAAGCTTTCGGTAAATCACTGGCACAGAGAAGGTTTTTGAAACCACCGATAAATTCTACGCATAAAGAATTATTATTTTAATCTTTTAATTAGTTTTAATATTTTAAAACAAAATTTTATAACCTAACACTTTACGTTATTTCATTTTCAAAAGAAAATTGAAAAGTCTGACCTAGCAGCGCAGGTTTTCTTCTTCAACTTCAATAACTTCAATTTGGTGATTTTTGTCTTTAATTTATTAGAAATTTTAACTTAGCATACAGAAATGTTTCGAATTCGAGCAGGTTATTTTTCGGCGACGGGTGTAACGCGGTTAATAAAATTTATTAAATTTATATATACATTTTAGAATAGAACTTTAAAAATTTATTACTTCAACAAATAGATCTAATATGTCATCTATTTTAATATATTGTAAAAAAATAATATATATACTTTTTCACACTTCATATATACTTTTCTCTTTCATAAATGTATTTTTTTTAAATGGGTTAGAATTAGTGGTGAATCAGATTTTAGAAGGCTTAAAGCAAATTCAAAAATATCTTATTTAAATTAACAAAATAATTTATTAAAATTATGATTTTCTTTAAAATTTATTTTTTGATTTTTTATAATACAAAATTATCTATGAAATTATCATAATTAATTTTATTTTTTAATAAACAATAAAGTTAATTTATTTAATTTTTATTTAGATATTATTGATCTTAAATAAGATTTTATTAATTTAAATTTTGAAGAACCCTTCCAGCTGAAACAACTAATAATATAATTGTTAATATTATTCTATATGTTATATATGTATTTGAAGAAGAAATTATTCTTTTTATATAATTAAAAATATCAATTAGTTTATCATTTTAATTCTGAAAATAAATCTAAACCATTAAGATCTAACTTTTCATTTAAAAAAATTAACAAATTATCATATTTCAATTATTTCTCTAAGGTTTAGGAATTTTTCTTTCAAAAGTACACAATCCTATGACTTTAATTTTTTAATACTAAATAAAATATAAAAAATATCTTGATATATTTTAAATTGTTCAAATTTAGTTTGGAGTGTGGTAATTACTTTATCTACAATATATAAAAAATAATCAATTCTAGATATTCTTGAGATGATTTTATAATTTCATTCTCTAACACTTTGATCAAATTATTTTTTTTTTTACTTTCATTCTTTCTTCACCAAACTTAGGTTCTACATCCATTTCAAAAGAAATTTCTTTAGCATAAATAAATATATTTTCAAATCCATTTTATTTATACTTTTCAAAAAATGAAAAAAGAGATTTTAATGGTTCAATAGTCATATTAATACACATATCTTTTTATTGTAAATTTTTACTATCCCATTTTACTGAAAATGATATGTCATATCAAATAGCCTTAATTCATATCTTTTAATTTATATTTTTATATAAAATTAAAAACTATAATAGATAATACTAAATATAACTTATAAGTATTTAAGACATGACTAAGTTAAAAAAATAAATAAATAAATTTGATTGTGGATGGTCTCTAATTGAAGTCTCAAGTCTTCTTCTGCCTTTCCATTTTGTCTTTTGGTAAGTGTTTAAATTTAATTTGTAGATTCTAAATTTTTAATGCTCTTACTTGAATTTGTATTATTTAAATAATTAAAAAGTAAAATGATTTTAAGATTAATTTATATATTAGTTTTTTTTATCTTATATTGATGCAATCAAGATGAGAGAAAACAATAACATAAACTTTAATTTCTTAATCTAAGGCTTCAAACTCTCAAATAGAGAGACACATGTAGCTTTATAATATAAAATGATAAAATAAATTTAGGAAATAATATAGAATTAAGACAATAATATAATCGAATTCGAGAAAAGAGTGAGAGAATAGAGGAAGAAAGATAAAAATAGATGTTACTAAAATAAAACAATAGAAAAAATAAAAAAAATTAGAAAGCTTTTTTTTAAGATTTCTTAACTATTTAATATCTTTTTAAATAATATATTTATTAAATAATATTTATAGTACTCAAATAAAGTTAAAGTTAAGGTTTAGTTAAGATGTTTTAAAATTTTAATTTAAAAATTATTTTTAAATATAAATTTATAATTAAATATCTTTTAATTTTATAATAATTTATTAGCATTAATTTTTTTTACACTTAATGCCTTTACTTTATCTGTTTCAGCATTAAGCTAGTCCTTTGAAACATCTAAATATTTCGTCTACTAAAAAATCTCATTATTAGCATAATAGTGTATAGTCCTACCTACTTTCATAAAAGAAAAAGCATATTTGATGCACCTTATCTTACCATGAAGAAGAATGAAACCTAAATTCTAAATTCTAAAACCTAAAAATTATAAAACAATTTGTTTTAGTTATGTGCATGTGCATTGAAAAAGAAATTGATGTGCTACAGCCAAATGACTTACATTTATGGTTTAGTTAATGTTGCACTAGTTATGATAATATTTGTTTTGGGATGAAGAAATAACCACCCTCATATTGTGCATTTGTAATAAAATAATGCAAAAAATAATTTTGTGCAACTAAATTTTAATTTTAATAAATAAAAAAATTAAAATTTTAAAATAACAGTTTTTAATTTTTCTTTATATAATAAATAAAGAATCTTATATACAAAAATTTCAATTTTCAAGTGATAAAACTATTTTTTTAAAATATCAAAACTAATTTCTTTTTTGGATTTATTCGGTTAATGCAACAACCTGTTCTGTTCATCTTGTAGTGGAGTTGTCTCCAATGGAAAATTGAACTCAAAATGAAGGAATGTTTGATACTGAACCTCAAGTGTAGATGAAGAAGATTCACCGTTACTTCCTCTTACCTCGATCAGTGCAATTCATCTCCTACATATGTTAGTACCACTGAACCTTGGGGTACCAAATTCATGGTTAATAATCCCAAGAAAAAATTTATAACTGTAATTTTCCGTATAATTTTTTCAGCATTAAGACAAAGATTTAAGAATTGCAATATAATATAATAAATATATAAAATTTAATTAAGTTCAAATTAGTAAATTTAAGTATTTTTAATTAAGTTTTCACTAAAAATGATTTTTATTGAGAATTTTATTTTTTCTAATTAAATATTTATTATTTATTTATTTTAGTTGGGTGACGTTAATTTATGTGTCATCTTATTTACTTCTTTATTTCTTTCCAAATGTATTAAGAAATATGAAGTTTTAAAATTAATATGAAGTAAATATTCTCATTGAAAACACATTAGATAATAAGAAATTATTGTCATTACTTGTGAGCAAAGTTTTCTTAACCACAGTAAATGAGGATGACAATATGAGAATCTCATTATCTATCTTATATGTTTTTAACGAAAATAATACAAGTTACTCTACACTAACAATAATATATTTTTATATTAATCATAAAATCTTATATCTTTTGACACGTGCCGACAAGTAAATATAAAAAATAACAGACATGTCACTTGTTGTGGAGAAATTAAACATTAAGAAATCAATTGACAAATATGAAATATGTAGATATTCTAAAAAACAAAAATAAATAAATAAAAACTCAATTAAAAATATTTAAATTTATAAAAGATTTAAAAATTAATTAAGTCAAAAATATACAATTATAATGTCATTCATTAATTTTTAATTAATAATCATTATTATTATACTTAATTTTTTTAAAATGCATTTCGTATGGGCTAAATCCTTATTAAGATATACATGCATTTCTCTATTTATTATTATCCTCAATATGCTCGTGATAACTTTAGGAAAGGAATTGATATAAAGAGAATTAAAAAGAAAAAAAAAAGGAACAAAAGAAAAACTTTAGTGAAGGAATTCACATTCATCACGTGTTTAAGCTTCAGCTTTGTACGATTATTAATGGAGTTGCCTAATTATGGTGTTCTAAAAGATGAGTTTTTCTACATGTTTTTTTTTTTTTCTTCTATTAGGCGACAATGAATTGTTAAAATTACTGATCCACACGTAAAATTAAATGTGATGAAATTCCACTTGTGCGGGTATATTGCTTATAATTATTTTATAATGGATAACTTGTTATAATATTTTTATATATTTTTTCATATATAATAATAACATTACTCTTTGAAAATTAGAGAAAATTATGGAAAAAATAAATGAATGAGACCACGGAGATGGAGAAAATATTAGAAGAGGAAAATAACTCATTAAAAAAGGAAAGTTTTCCAATGAATTCTACTAACTTATGTTTTAATAGGCTGGTTAAATTATTAAATTAAGATAAATTGCAACTAAATATTTTTCAATTTTCATTTTTAAGTAGTATCTTAATTACACTTGGAACATCCATCTCTATCTCTATGAAATGTGATTATTATTACTAGCTAATACACTAACCTTTATTTGAGTAAAACTAGAAAAAGAAAAGAAAATATGCATATACACATATATACAGAGAATTAATTAAAATATTGTAGGGATTTCGTATGAATAATATTTTTGACTTTAAATGAATATAAAGTTAAAAACCAACACAATTTAAAAAAGCTAAACTCATTTGTCCGCGTTTTCACGGTAAACCATACTATTTCACGTATACAATGTCTTTTAATGCAAAACAAACACAAACAAGAAACTCAATGCTGTGCTTACACAAAAATAGATATCTACGAAGCAATGGAGTTTTATTTAAAGATGGATCTAAAACAATTTTGGCCTTCACGTTAATCTTTCTTTAATTTTACTTTCTTACTCATCTTTCAGTTCTCCTTCAACAACAAAAAATAACCTTGTTCAGGATAATGACAAGGGACCACGTAGTACTATCGTATTCCATTGTTTGACTAATATACATGCCAAAATTCCTCCTAAATTCACAACCAAAAAAAATCACCCACGTAATTTCACCTCTCTCTCTTTCTCTCTCATGCATACATGAATATTTGATATTTATCATCATGTAAAACTCGTAAAAGAAATGTTAAAATTGTATTGATATTTTTTTTTAACAAATGTTTGTGCCATGGGAGACTAATCCAATAATAACCATTTATATAAATGACAATTTTTACTTATATAAAATCATACAATCTGCATTATCTTTTTCCAAAGAAAAGCTCAACACTTATATTTGCGTGTTAAATATAGTTTCGTGTCATTATTGAATATGTTATAATTCGAATTTCAATCCACACACAGAAACAGATAGAGAGAGAGAGAGGAAGAGAATATCATTGATACACTCACCTCAAGTAGTATTATATATATAATGTACATGTTATAAAAAAAAAGTTATATTTATATATATAATGTCATAATATACACATGGAAAGTTATTAGAAAGAAAAGCAGAAAGTTTATTTATTAATCTTACAAGGGACTCCTGAAGAAAAAGCTTGCAAATGATAAACTCTGATTGGATCACGTGTTAACCTAACATGTTTGACATCCAGCTGGCCGGTCCCATGTTGAAATTTCAACACAAGAGTCACATTTTTATTTTATGTTGAAAGTCTTTTTTAACATTTGTAAGAAAATACATAAATGAGAAACAATAATTAAAAAATATGTAATATTATATTAGAAAATGTGCAATGTGATAAAGTAAACTTTCCAGACAAATTGTTTAGAACCAAAATTATTTTTTACTAGTTTTTTAGCAGAAGCATGTGCCCCAAACAAAAAAAAAAAAAAAAACAACTGTTCATCGAACCTTAAACTCAAATTAATCAAGTTTTGAACCGTTTCATTTTTTTTTTCCTATTTAAAAAACTTAAAATATAATTGGCTAAATGTTTCTAGTTTTAGTTTTCCATGAAAACAGTATAATAGCAGCAGCTTTGTGCTGGTTTTTAAGACAGACTTTATAATACAAATTATTGAAGCAAAAATCTAATTCTAATCAGAAAACAGCACTCGAAATATCAAATCATCTGCATCTAATTTTATGGTCTGTTCTTAAATGTCATGGCTTTTTCCTTTTAATTGCATGAAGGCATTTTATTTTCTTGAATTTTCATTTTGCAGCACCTAAAAAGCAGGTAGAATTAATTTAAAATTAGTTAAACGTAACTAAGGTTTCCATTTTTCATCTGAGTTTTCAGGATATTTTGTTCGAATCAATGGTGTTCATATTGACGGATCGATCCTCAAGGGAGAGAAGGGTATAGCCATATAAATTTGTCTTATTCCATTATTTGATACTATGGTCCCATAATATTCCCAAGTCACTGCAACTGCATCCCTTTTTGTTTTCATCTTAAACTCTCTATTCTACCTTTCTTTCAAAAGCGGCAACCTCAAAAATATTTATAATAATAATAACAATCTCAATTTCATTTTATTTTCTAACAGTAATAATCAAAATAACAAAATTCAAATTCCTTCACACATCATCATGCTACCTCATTTGAAATTCTGCAAGCCAAATTCCTAACACGACAATAAATGAAAGTTGTATTGTATGCTTCTGTTCTGTTATTCTTACGTCATAAAGAAGCAGAAAATTATCACTCTGTGGAGTGAAAAAAATATATATATATTTAGAAGAAGTAATAACATGAAAGTGATGCAATGGATATATATCCAATTTCACCCTCTGCTCTCGTGTGTATTGACTCCATAGTCCCCACCCCTGAAATGAGCACAACCTGACATGTGCCTCTATATATACACCACTTTCTAATTCGTTTCACCTCACTTCCAATAACAATCAACACCACCTTCTTCTTCTTCTTCTTTTCTAAACCATCTCATATTCTCATAACATACTTTTGTTCTTCCTTCTGTGATCACCATGCCTGAGGCTCCCAGAGACTCCAACATAGAGGAGCATCACCTTGCAGAGAAAAACAGGGAGATTCTGAACTTCATAGAGGATGTGACTGCTAACGCAGATGAAGTTCAGAAGAGGGTTCTTTCTGAAATTCTGTCTCGCAATGCAAACGTTGAGTACCTGCGACGACATGGTTTGAATGGCCAAACCGACCGTGACACCTTCAAGAAGCTTCTCCCTGTCATTACCTACGAGGATGTCCAGCCTGACATTAACCGCATCGCCAATGGTGACACCTCTCCAATTCTCACCTCCAAACCCATCACAGAGTTTCTCACCAGGTGCCCATGATTTTTCTTCAAACTCTTGTTCTTTGCTTTTCTTTTCATCATCCACCCTCGCATGAAAATGTCATTTTTTTCATCCCTTCCACCAAATTATATATAAGTGTTTACGATTATAATGAAAAAAATTGAACTTCTCACACAAGTTAAAGCCAACTTTTCAGATTTTACTGAAATTCTTCTGTGAACCTCTGTTTAAAGATTTTAACTTTTATATAAAAGTACAATTTTGTACTTTCTTATTTTCTTCTCAGTGAAGAAAATATCCAAACAAAACTTTAATTCTTATAGGGTAATTAAAAAGCTAAGCAAAATCACTTATTTACCAAAAAGTTAAGAACTAGTATTTGAATGATGCATGTGCAGGAAATGGTGACATATTACTTGCTTTATTCAGCAGTGTGGATTGCTAATTTCATATAAGATGCTAATGTTTTATTGAGTTGGTTATTTGATTTGTAGCTCTGGGACATCAGGGGGTGAGAGAAAGTTGATGCCAACAATTGAGGAGGAGCTAGGGAGGAGGTGTATGCTGTACAGTCTCTTGATGCCAATAATAAGCCAGTTTGTTCCAGACTTAGAAAAAGGAAAAGGAATGTATCTGATGTTCATAAAATGTGAGTCCAAAACACCTGGAGGAATAGTAGCTCGTCCAGTTCTCACAAGCTATTACAAGAGCCCCTACTTTAGGGACAGACCCTACGACCCTTACACAAACTACACAAGCCCAAATGAGACCGTTCTCTGTCCTGATTCCTACCAAAGCATGTACTCCCAACTCCTTTGTGGCCTTTGCCAAAACAAAGAGGTTCTCAGAGTGGGGGCCGTCTTTGCCTCTGGCTTCATCCGTGCCATTCGCTTCCTGGAGAAACACTGGACCCTCCTTTGCAATGATATCAGAACAGGAACTCTCAACCCTCTGATCAGTGACACGTCAGTGAGAGAGGCTGTGATGAGGATCCTGAAGGCTGATCCCAAACTTGCGGATATGATCCACAAGGAGTGCAGCAAGGAGTCTTGGCAGGGGATTATTACCAGGCTTTGGCCCAATACAAAGTATGTGGATGTTATTGTGACCGGGACTATGGCACAATACATTCCCACTTTGGATTACTATAGCAATGCCCTCCCACTTGTATGCACCATGTACGCTTCTAGTGAGTGTTACTTTGGTGTCAACCTCAACCCTCTTTGCAAACCGAGCCAAGTGTCTTACACCCTCATTCCCACCATGTGCTACTATGAATTCCTACCCGTCAACCGAACCATTGACCTCACTGTACCTCACACACAGCACCAAGAATTGGTGGAGCTTGTTGATGTCAAGCTTGGTCAAGAATATGAGCTCGTTGTTACAACTCATGCTGGTAAGTGAAATTCAAGTTCTATTCCTTTGTTCATATCATGAAAAATCACACATTTGTAATGTTTGGCATAGGGTTTTAAAAGGGTTTACTAATGAGCATGAGTATGACAAATGTTTCAGGACTTTATAGGTATAGAGTGGGAGATATACTAAGAGTGACAGGATTCAAGAACAAGGCCCCACAATTTAGCTTTGTATGCAGAAAGAACGTTGCTTTGAGCATAGATTCTGACAAGACTGATGAGGTTGAGCTACAAAACGCAATGAAGAATGCAGTGACACACCTGGTGCCATTTGATGCACACGTGAGTGAGTACACAAGCTATGCAGACACCACCACAATCCCGGGACACTATGTGTTGTACTGGGAGCTAAGCCTCAAAGGGTCAACCCCTATTCCACCCTGCGTGTATGAAGATTGCTGTCTAACAATTGAGGAGTCACTCAACAGTGTGTATCGCCAGGGTCGTGTCTCAGACAAATCAATAGGACCCCTTGAGATCAAGATTGTGGAACAGGGCACCTTTGACAAACTCATGGACTATGCCATTAGCTTAGGGGCATCAATTAACCAGTACAAGGCACCAAGGTGTGTCAAGTTTGCTCCTATGGTGGAATTGTTGAACTCAAGGGTAACATCCAACTATTTTAGTCCTAAGTGTCCTAAGTGGGTTCCGGGACACAAACAGTGGATTCATTGTAATTGAAGAATTTAAACATGCACATTGTATATGTGTTGTTGGTAGCTTTCATGGCACTTTGCATGCAATGTTTCTATAGAGGATGAATAATTCTCTGTTGGATTTTCATTTGATCATATTATGTAAGCATTTTGTATTTGTCTGTCTGAAATTTTAATAATCTCGCATATTCAATTTTTATTAGAAGAGAGATAGACACAAAATTGAATGATATAATAATAAAAAAAAAAGATCTAACAGGAGGAAGTTAACTAATTCTCTATTTAGAGACATATAAAGGAAAAGTTAATCACTCTGTTTAGGTCAAATCTATGTTTTAACATGCACCATGTACAGTGATTTTCTCATCTTGGCCACTGTAAAATTTTATCCACTTGAATAGTGTTTATTAACCATTTTTTCTCCTTTTCCTTTTGTCTTTTTATTACCTTTCTAGCAATGTATCATCATGGAAAAGTTGGATTGGAACTGGCTTTTACAATTTTAGGCAGCAATCATGATACCCAGTTGCCCCACTGAAGTGGCATGGGGCTTATTTCCCATAAACAGAAACGAGAAAGGCCTCACTTGTGAACTTTCTTATTCTATAGTTTTCAAAAAAAAGCATGCCAACTTTATACCACTATCAATTCCAGCTAACCAATCAATGGCAAAGAAATAATAAATGGTTGAAAACAATATGCAGAATTAACCCGTTTCACTTGGTTTGATGGATCATCAAGATATTCATTATTCAGTAAATTGAGGTTTGCAATTGGATAAAAAATTGTTCATTTTTTACTTCGGAAGTGTTCGATTTTTAAAATATATAAAACCCAATGTTCTGTATTATAACACGTGTAGAAGGGAGAAATGATTCCTATAGAGTTGAAGTAAATTGTAGGATAAAGATGGTGTAGTTTTTGGGAGAGATAGAGAAAGAGAGCATATGAGGAAAATGTGACGTTGAGAATGTTGATAAGCTCGGAGGGAATAGTGAAAGTTTGGAATGAGTCCAATGTCTTTATAAGAAATAGTTGTTGTGTCAGATTCTGTCACTGAATCAAGGAACTAAAACCATGTGTGGGTATTAAATGAACAGGGGGAACTTCTGTTCAAGGTTCAACCACTGTTTCCCCAGTAACGTCAAAACCAAACCACACGAATTGTGTCATTGTTACGATTTTCTTTTTGTCTACACCTGGTTACAAATTTTTAAGTTGCCAACTGTTACCAGATTAATGTATCGGTGTCATCCAAATCAGTCCAAAACAGCTCTGCACAATTTTGGCTCAAGTTCGAATAAGAAAAAATTGTATTAACTTGGTAAATATTTCACAATTATATTAGCTTTAAAAAAAATTATGTAAAATTCGATGTTGAGTAAAAATAAGACATTTTCATATTTTATAAATTGGTGGTGTAAATCTTATTTTTCAAGTTAATTTTGTAAGATTGATTTTAGTTTAAATTTCACTTTTTTTATAAGACCATTATCAAGTTATCAAATTATTCTTAAATAATATAATCTCAAATGTTATTATCAAATTATCATTAATAATATAATTTTAAACATCAGTTGAACAGTTTTAATATAATTATTTTTAAATAATATAATTTCAAACCGAAGTTGAATAGTTTCTGTATAAGAAAGTGTATTAAAAATTTTATATCTTTAAATTAAATTAATAATAACATAGTTTAAAAGAAAAACATAATAAGATTTCTTCTTTATTTTTGTTATAATAGTGTCTTGTGCCGTATACGATGTGAATGTCTCACTCTGTACCCGACAAGGAGGAACCATCTCTGATGTGGCCATAAACTGGCCGGAAAATTGCAGTTGTAGTGAGCAGAGGGAGGAAGTTCATGGATGGTAGTGAATACCACTCAGACTTGTGTTTGTTTTCTGTTTCCTACTTCGCTTATGTTTATCCATGGTTTATCTGATAATCATGTACTGTTCCGACAATGTCTAAAGAAATAGACAATATTTTTTGCTCACAAACTCTCCTTTGCTACAATGCAGGTTCTCTAGATATATTTCATTTCTCTCTGTATTTTTTTCCTTTGTGAGATCGTTTTGATTATGATCAACACGAACTGTGCATGGATATTTTTAATTACCCTTCTATTTAATTTTTTATTTAAGTCTATCTACTGTACTGCATAAAACATATGCTGATTTAGTTACTGTCTTTATCTTAGTGCAGTCACAAATGTATTTTTATTAAATATAAAACTAATGGATAGGATAAAATAGCGAAAAAATAATTTATAAAAATACAATTAAATATATATTTAATATAACTCTAGAAGCACTTATCACAAAACCTATTGAGAAATTCTTTTGTACATCGGTTATCATAACCAACGTAACATGTAATATTTTTTTCTTAACAAATATTTCTAATTTGTATGTATTTATCCTTTTGTTTTTGACACTTTCTAATACAAGATAAATAATTTTAATTATTTATTTTAGATGAAACATGTGATGATGGAGTTTTCACGATGAAGAGACAGCGGAAGAAAGACATTTTTTCATATATTACTTTTAAGCCAAATTCATTAAGAGTTATTAAATTATTTTTAAATATTAAAATTAATTTAAAAATTACAAATATTTTTTTTATGCACTAACTAAGAAGGAGGTGAAAAATGCACTTCCAAAGTGAACAAATAGATATTTTATTACAAGTAATGAAAGAAGAGACTAGTAAAAAAAAGACAAAAAAAAAACAATTAAGGAGAAGATAAAAATATAAGAAGTTGTTGTGGAAAGAATAAAGTTTGCTATGTGGTGGATGGTGGCGGCAAAGAAAATCAGTATTAACAAGATAAGAATAGGATTGAAGAAATATGGATAAAAATGAGATTGTATGTGAAGATTTTTGGCTTTAGCAAAGAAGATGAGAGATGGCAAAGAGTTCTTTGTTTTTGTGGTATGAAGAAGAATAAGAGAAAAGAAAAAGTGTTAAAAGGTTTAAGTTTTGACATACTACATCATTATTTTATGAGTTAATGCTATATGTGACTCTCATTGTAAAAATGTCATCGTGTTTATTTTATATTGATTTTTTAACCAACCACCAATACCATAGGTATAATGTGTAGAATCACAATTCTTCAATAGTGTAAATTGTATTTTCTTATGTCACAATACGTTATTTATAAAAAAGAAATCAAACTATATATTTAAAAATCTCATATTAAAATTATATAAATGTAAGTTAACTTTTCTATGAAAATGTGTTAGCCTTGCTCTGATGAGTAGTGACCAAAAAGATAAGGTTCGTAGCCATATATTCATATTTTGTTTTCTTCATATCTTTCTGGTATCGTTTTCAATTTTCCTATTGTTTTATATATGCATTTTAATTTGTAAGACAATTTTAAATGATAAAAAAGAAAAATGTAGTTTGATGTGTCTTCTATTTCTTTTAAAAACTTTTTTTTTATTATTTTACATACAATTTTGGCAACAAGACTTAAAATTTAAACCATACAGAGATTATCAATACTTCTCAATCTCAACATTTAACATCTTAAACAATACATTTATATTGGTATATACATAAGCAAAATATATATATATATATATATATATATATATATATATATATATATATATATATATATATATATATTTTTTTATATATATATTTTTT
>Ga0099824_1004962_pt1 | contig 18929 bp, 13 predicted proteins | sample SiratrowhiteBW_FD_76837 | JGI IMG/M metagenome (GOLD analysis project Ga0099824, IMG submission 76837) | Root nodule microbial communities of legume samples collected from California, USA - Siratro white BW | ecosystem: Host-associated > Plants > Roots > Nodule | place: USA: California... | reverse complement strand
ACCTCTCACTCACTCACACAAGACCAAATCCCAAATCTCCTCCAATTGCTTGCTTGCTTTGTCTTGCTTGTTTTGTCTTGTTTGGCTTTATCAAATCTTTATTCTTGTGAGAGTAATAACAGATGACAACTAGAAGACATTTATAGGTTATGGTGTATTTTAAACTAATGTGGTGAATTTTATATTTAAATGATAGGATTCGAGAGTTATAAAGTTGTTTTTTAATTACTTTATTATATTCAACATCCAATACACAATTACTTAGCAAATAAGGTTGACATAAGCAAATATAATTTTCATAAAAAAATAAAATTGTCATAACATCATCAAATTGCCATATAAAAATAAATTTATATATGTACTTATTCAGACAACATTAACATAAGCAACATAAATCTCAGTGCGTCTTTGTCATCTGACATAAACTGCCCTTTAATTTTTAGCTCCCCTAGCTAGCATTAATGTGGTCTGTGTCCCATCTCATGCAGGTGTTCCCTTAGTGACATGACCTACGTCCATCATCAATTGCAAGGTCTCTACAATTCTCCGACAAATGCCCTAAAAAGAAAAGAATATATTTATAATTAACATTATAAATAAAGATAATATTGTACAACAAATAAAGATACTTACCACAAGAGGATGCTCTGCCTGACTATGCTCTGTCTAACTAATGTCAACATCTGCACCTATTCCTGAGGCTACAATAGGAGGATTGTTGTCCTCAGGCATCTGAATGATATACGGATGAGATACCAACCAAAACTACTTCATATATCCTGCAACGCACTGTCCTGGATGACGCACCACTGCCACATCTTGAGCATTATAAATATTAAAGTGTAGCCATCGATGATCCATTTCCTCAGTTGACTGGTCGCCGTTGAGGTGAAAGATGGATGGCGGAGAATCATCTGAATAAATCCAAATTGTTGGAGGACACGCTCAGGCAAGTGAAGCTAACACAATTTAGCCAATCTAATGAACCCCGGGAACAATCAGATCCATTCAAATGGTCGTGATTCCTAGTGCTTCGCGTATGGTATTAATCGGATCGTAGATAAACCAATATTATCCAACTCAAATCAAACAACAACAATGGATGACAATTTATCATCCTCATAATGTAGACACCTAAGCTGGTCCTCAGAGTAATCTGCACACAAACGTCTATGTCCTATATTTGGGAAATACACATATATCTAGGCTTACCATATCATCAAATCAAACTCAAATAAAACAAATATAACAGACATTGTTTAATTATAAAATGAAATTAAAGGATTATCAAACTAACCTATAACAACGTCACATACCCACATAACCAGTTAGCTATTTTTTAGATACATAACTACCATCACCCAACTATTCATACATGAGTCAATGCAGCTGTTGTTTACACATATCTCACGGTAACCCTAAATCAACAAAAAATGCAAGTAACTAACACTGATGGAGTCACACTCTTATCTGCAAAGATAGTGCATCCAACTAAGTCGAGCAAATAAGCTCTAGCAGCTATTGTCCATTGTCGGTTACTGCATGTATCCTCATACACGTCTCTCAACCAGCTCAAACGGACATGGTTACGACTACAATGTCTTGTCTCTGTGGTCGCATCTGCACGATCAACATGAAGGGACTCAACTAATAAATTTATAGCTCCAGCAGCATCCAAGTAGGGTAGGTCTAAATGACCCACAATTAGCAGGTGCAACAAACTAAACAAATAATATGATGTGATGGTTGTCTCCTCGATAGGTAGGTGAAACGATTTTGTTTCAGGATGTCACCTCTCTACAAAAGTAGACAATAATCCTTTGTTTGTCATCTCATAACTACATCCTACCGGGCCACTTAATTTGGCTAACTCAACCACCACTTCAATTCTTTCATGGGACAACCCAAACTTATTCAATTTTCTCCCATGAGAAACCAATTTAAGCTCACCATGATCATACAACAACCAATACATTTCAATTCATACAATAACCAAAAACCAGACACTAATTTCAATGTTTGAATATTAAACCATATAAATAACTTATCGCGCAACTCCACAATTGCATAGACACATGATCTTCATAGCTTACCAAAAATGACCTATCAAGTAGTCCTCCCAGATATCCTGCATCATGTATGACGTTAACATCTTATGCAACATTACCTGCAATGTCGTCCTCTTCAACAGTATTTGAATGATCACTTCACTCTCTGCATCTCACATATGCAGTTGGGCGTACATGATCCATCTGAGATCCTTTACTCTAATCCTCACCATTATCTTGTTCATTTAACATCAATGAAATTGTTTCTTCAAATCAAATCTAGGCGACAAATTGCATAACCATTAAGAATTTTGCAAAATATTTTTACTTTTGAAATTGGAAATCCGGAACATGTTTCTGAATTAACTTTTCCAAAACATATTTCCAAAAAAATTTCCCAAAATAGATTTCTAGAAAAGAAACATGTTTTGAAAAAGCCAATACGAAAACATGTTCCAAAAAAGCTAATCCAAAAACATGTTCCGAATTTCTATTTTTTTAAAAAAAATTCAAAAATAGATTTCCTAAAATATCTGAAACCCGCTTTCCGAAATAAAATAAAAAACTTGGACATCGTAGAACCACTGTCCACGCTTCTCCAATACCACCACACTCAAAATCCACTACAAACAGCCAAAAATGCTCCTAAAACTGCCACATCACACCTCTATACTCAACTACACATTAAAATTCAAACAATCTAATTCAATAATTCCTTTATACATATCAAAAGCTTCACTAAGGAAGAGTACAACTTACCTCCAATACTCAAATGCAAACGGATTGACAAAGCTCCCCAAGTACGCTCTTTCGACGACCACTCTGCCGCAACACCTCCCAAACTCAAAAGCAGTGGCTGTCAAAAAAACCCTACTCTCTTTTTGCCTTCACTAACAGCACTGATGGGTGCAGGAAGCAATTGCCTTCTTGGAGAGAATCAAAATGGGCCATGGTTATTAATCAAGACTGATTCTTCCTGCACTTCCATACTGACTTCTTGCACCTCCATAATTTTACATATTTCCATTTTAGCGTCGAGGAAAAAACAAAAATAACCTTCGTCGACGGTAACTGCGATTCAATTTTTTTTTCTCTTCACGGATTGTACAAACTGTAATGCAATTAAAAAATATTATCATTGAGAATTGTACAACCCACAATTATTTTTTCTGCACCTTTTACATTGCAGGCTGTACAAACCGTAAGTATAAAATTTTTCTAAATGTATTGCAGTTTGTACAACCAGTAATGCATTTTAAAAAGAAAAATTCCCAAAATAGATTTCCAGAAAAGAAACATGTTTTGAAAAAGCCAATACGAAAACATGTTCTGAATTTCTATTTTTTCAAAAAAAAATTCAAAAATAGATTTCCTAAAATATCTAAAACCCGCTTTCCGAAATAAAATAAAAAACTTAGACGTAGTAGAACCACTGTCCACACTTCTCCAATACCACCACACTCAAAATCCACTACAAATCGCCAAAAATGCTCCTAAAATCGCCACATCACACCTCTATACTCAACTACACATTACAATTCAAACAATCTAATTCAATAATTCCTCTATACATATCAAAAGCTTCACTAAGGAAGAGTACAACTTACCTCCAATACCCAAATGCAAACGGATTGACGAAGCTCCCCAAGTACACTCTTTCGACGACCACGCTGTCGTAGCACCTCCCAAACTCAAAAGCAGTGGCTGTCCAAAAAACCCTACTCTATTTTTGCCTTCATTAACAGGTGCACGTCAGTCATCATTTCACAACACTGATGGGTGCAGGAAGCAATTGCCTTGGGGAGAATCAAAATGGGCCATGGTTATTAATCAAGACTGATTCTTCCTGCACTTCCATACTGACTTCTTGCACCTCCATAATTTTACATATTTCCATTTTAGCCTTGAGGAAAAAACGAAAATACCCTTCGTCGACGGTAACTACGATTCAATTTTTCTTTTCTTCACGGATTGTACAAACCGTAATGCAATTAAAATATATTATCATTGCGGATTGTACAACTCACAATTATTTTTTCTGCACATTTTACATTGTGGGTTGTACAAACCGTAAGTATAAAGTTTTCTAAATGTATTGCGGTTTGTACAACCAGTAATGCATTTTAAAAAAAAATTGTATTGCGGGTTGTACAACCCGCAATGTATTTATAAATTCTTTTGTATTATGGTTTGTACAACCCGCAATGCATTTAAAAAAATTTTAACGCGTTGTTACCGTAACACCACCCAATCATGTAATTAAATGAAGAGTTTATTTTGTTGTCTGCAGGCTTATTCTCAGTCCTAGTTCTAACCCCATTTTAAATGAGGAGTCTATTATGCTCCTCTATACCCATTAAATAAAGAGTCTCTTCTCTTTCTCTATACCCATTTCAAACAAACAAAAAGTCTCTTAGATGGTTATACTGAAACATTTACTTCTCTTTCTTGATTGATTTCATTTCAAATTCATTTACTTCTCTTTCTTGATTGATTTCATTTCAAATTCAATTCAAATAAAACTAAATTAATTAAATTAAGACAAACGATCAAAAACCAATGAAGACTCTTCATTTGCCTTAATTTAATTAGTTTAGTTTTATTTTAATTGAATTTGAAATGTAACTAATGAAGAAAGAAGAGTGAATGTTTTAGCCTAAACAATGTAAGAAACTTTTGTTTGAAATGGGGTATAGAGCAGCAGAAAAAACTCTTTATTTAATGGGTATAGAGGAGCAAAATAGACTCTTCATTTAAAATGGGATTGAAACTTGAAATGAAAATAAGCGAAATGCATTGCAGGTTATACAAATTACAATACAAAAAAAATTATAAATACATTGCGAGTTGTACAACCCGCAATATATATTTTTTTTAAAATGCATTGCGGGTTGTACAAACCACAATATATTTAGAAAAATTTATACTTGCGATATTTTTGTCTTTTTCTCAAGGTTAAAATGGAAATATACAAAATTATAAAAGTGCAAAAAGTCAGCATGGAGGTACAGGAAGAATTAGTCATTAATCAATAAAATTGGGAGATTATGGCTCTCTAAAATTTTTCCGTGCTTCAATATTAAATTATCAAATCCAAACATTACTAACCTTAGTGTTCTTACTCGGCATTAAGTGTTACACCTTTTAGAACACTATATAGTGGTTCTATTTCTGGAATTTCCTACAAGAATAATTCCTTGTAAAATTTATACCAATTGAAGACTATTAATTTGTATATCTAATTTATTGAAGACTATCTCTTTGTATATTCCTTTAGCTGGCTCTCTAAATCAACTTGTAAGCAGATATATTGTAACCCTCTTCGTATAAATTGTATTGAAAAGTAGATAAAAGACTACGTTCAATGTTACAAGTAAAAGTGTTCAGACAAAGATGCAACAAATGGGACCTATAATAACATGTCGTATCAGACTAAGATTTCCTAGTCGAAAAGCCAGAGCCTATGTTCTTCAATGTAAAAGGTCCTGGTGATTCAATAATTCTCTAATGATATACAAAGTATGTTGTTTCAAATGTTCATCACTGCCAGTCTTTTCCACATACATAAACGAATCAGAGGACCATCCTTTACCAATTAAAATATCATATTGATCTCGGGTTTTCTGATGCCAACTTTATTCTATTAATAAAGTCATCAACTGACATAGTCCCAAGCTCCCCACCAAACCTAGATCTAACTGTCACTGTTTCTGTTTCAACTTCCTTTGCGCCCACAACAGCCATCAATGGAATTTTCTGCTTCTCTGCATTTCGTATGAGTTTAGGTAGGCGCTCTCCATGGCAAACTTCAACTCTGATGCCGTACATTTTCAGTTTGTTGGCTACACCTTTGCAATATTCAAGCTGCATGAGAAGATATAATATATAAAAACATTCCCCTTTAATTCACTTATCATTGTCTGTTATTGTTTCTAGAAAAGAAACAGTCTCTCTAGTTAGGAACTTGATAGCCCCATAAATACACTTCAGTATCTATAAACAAAAGTGCAAATAGTTCTAAATTAACTAACAAATGCGTCCCATTGTAAATCTGATAGGAACAAAAAATTGACCGGAGAGAAATACTAAATTATAGAAAAACTCAAAAAACACAAACCATACATACAGACAGTGATAACTGACTTACAATAAAAAAAATTATTACAAAGAAAATGCAAAAATAATTGTTTTGTATCTTAAAATAGTATTCTAGTAATATAGGAACCTAGTTTTGTAGTCCCCCCCATCAAGAACACGCTTTTCTAACTAGTATTTTGAAGCACTTTGTTCAGTCTTCTGTACTTCTAAAATACGACCCAAGGGATAATGCCTTCATTTTTGCACTGTATAGCTATGGCCAACAACTCTCTCTCAGACCAGACGGATTTGGCCTTTCAACCTTTCAAACAAGGCTTGGCTAATGAAAGCCAATTGTCTTCCTATAGAATCGATCTCCACCTCAAAGGGTAATTTAAAATTGGGCATCACTAGCTATGGTAAGTTCTTCATTACTACCTACCTACCATAAGGGTCTGCAATGACCTTTGGGCATCCTCATTCCACCCCCAAATTGTTCTTCCTGAATAGCTGTGTTGGGCGTTTAGCAACAATGCCATAAATTAAAGAGTAAATTACAATGACACCCCCTACTTTTTTTTCTCCTAATGTTGAAATGAATAGGAAGATACTCAAAATATTTTTCTCCTAATCACTATGCAGATATTGAAGATATTTTTGTCATAATAATCCTCTATTTACAACACTCCCTCTCAAGTTGATACATGAATATGGATAATTCCCAACTTGTCTACAAAATCATGGAATTTGAGAAAGCCTCTAGATGAAAATGTCTTGAAAGATAAAGAAGATACAGGCTAATAATGCATACAATATATCAATATATCAATATATATATATATATATATACACATACATACTTGAATAAAATATGATCAGAATGTAGAAATCAACCAAAGATTTCTTAGCAGTCAAACGATGCGTTACCTGGGCATCAGTAACAGGTAAAACTCGAGCTTGTATTGGAGAGAGCCATAATGGAAAATCACCAGCATAATGCTCAATGAGAACACCAAAGAATCTTTCCAATGATCCAAGCACTGCTCTATGGATCATTATAGGCCTCCTTTTCTCAGTATTTGAGTCAACATATGTGATGTCAAAACGCTGTGGTAGATTGAAATCAACCTGTTTTAAGTTAAAGAATTTTAAGTCAAGCCAAGAGGAAAATAGTTTCCTGCAAATTGATCCATTCAAGACATGGTAACCAATATGCAAACAATAAACCGACGAGCCACAAGTTTGCAACCCTTGATGAGAGATTTAAGAGAAGGGATAAGTTATTCCATGCAGGCATGTGAATAGTTTATTTTATACCTGCAACTTCCCCACCTCATGGAAGATTCTTTGGGCTTAAAAGCATGGAAAATGCAGAGGCCAAATGTACCCAGTTTAAATGGGCAGGGGGAAGTACAGAATATTTCTGACCAATTGGTTACATAAACTCTAATGTATGGCCCCATTAGGATAGACAATTAATTTTAATAACTCAGTAAATAATTTTAGTAGAACTATTATTATAACACTAATCACCTAAGCGGTTTCTTGCTTTTATAACAGCTTATTTTCATAAGCCAGAACCAAAAAATAGTTTATATGGGTTTTTTAAGCTTTCATAAGCTCATCCAGACATTAGTCAAAATAAGCTGAAAATAAGACCTCCCAAAAACAGGCAACGTCATCCGTTTAAGACCAAATCTCCTCAAACCTTAAGCTATTAGGCAAAGGCAAATATGTGCCATTTATATTGAAAAGTTTATGAAGTCAAGAATTGCCTGTATGGTTGAGCACTGCCACTTCCTACCAAGAGCATCCTCGATCTTGATATCAATCTTTGGCCCGTAAAAGGCGCCTCCTCCATCATCAATTTGATAACTCCAACCTTTATCATCCAAAGCATCTTCTAAAGCAGAGGTAGCTTTCTCCCATATATCATCATCTCCCACAGCCTTTTCAGGCCTTGTTGATAAATTTACTTCATACTTGTCAAAACCAAACTGCAACAATATTTTTTCAGTAAGATCTAGGACCCCCCTGATCTCATCTTTAATCTGGTCCTCTAAACAAAATATATGTGCATCATCCTGTAGAAAAGGAAATTGAAGTCAAACAAAAACCAATATATCAACATGCACTTTATGAAAAACAAATTAGAAATGAAAGGTAACAACTTCTTGAATACTATAAAGGAAAATAAAAAAGGGTGGCCTGGTCCTTTGCCCAATTGTCACTCTACAGGACAGTGAAAATGTGTACGACCTCACCAATGAACCAAGGCTGATAGTCTTCTATGTAGAAGCTAACATTGAGAACAAATTTCCTGAAAAACTGGATCGACATAATTTTAGTAGTTAAAATGACAATAACAAACCTGTGTGAAACCTCTAACACGGAAAAGGCCATGTAAACTTCCAGATAGTTCATATCTATAAACAGTTCCCAATTCTGCCACCCTAATAGGAAAATCACGATAGGAATGAAGCTTGCTTTTGTACACCAAAATATGATAAGGACAATTCATAGGTCGGAGCTGATAAAGCTCATCTTCAATGTCCATCTGATCATACATATTCTCCTTGTAAAAGTCTAAATGACCACTGATCTTCCAAAGATCAGCTTTTGCCACATGGGGTGTGTACAGCAGATCATAGCCACATTTCAAGTGAATATTTTTCCAGAAATCTTCAATTATGTGTCTGACAATAGCTCCCTTCGGGTGCCAGAAAACTAAACCCCCACCAGCATCATCCTGCATAAATATAAGTTATTTACCCGTGAAATAGGAAAAATAAAAAGAAACCGAACACAGCAGCACTGTTTCTTGTACCTGTATAGAAAACAAATCAAGATCTTGCCCTATGCGCCTGTGATCTCTACGCTTAGCTTCCTCTTTGAAATGAAGGTAAGCTTTTAACTGCTCTTCATTCTCCCATGCAGTACCATATATCCTTTGAAGCATTGGTTTTCTTTCATCTCCTCTCCAGTATGCTCCGGCAATAGACTCAAGTTCAACTGCTTTCTTATTGATATTTCCAGTAGATTCAACATGAGGTCCAGCACAAAGATCCCACCATTCGTCACCTATAAGGAAAAAAGAATATAAGATGAGACAGAAAATAAGCAGATGACACACCCGAGGCAAAAACTTATTTTCTAATGCAATGTGAAACCTGCAGCACCCTGAGCACATCCTTGCCTCGTCATTGTTATTCTACTTTACACTTCCATCTTCACAGTTGCAATATCAAACACATTACACTGTCCATTTTCATTCTGCTGAAGCATGTTAATTGATCATGTTAAAGATGCAGAAGAAGTTCAGTGCTCTAAATACTTAGGCTTAGTGTTCATGTAGTTTAGAGAAAGCTAAGAAATATAAATCCCCTATTGATTAAGGGTAAACAAAAATATTAGATTATCACAAACTTTATGTATGTAACAACATGAAACATATTCTTGCCATATTAAAATAAGGGTATTTAGTAAAAAATGCAGTGGCTGGATCAAACAGAGAATCAAAGTGTTGTGTTATGCTCAAACTACTAGTGACATCAGTGTGGGTGATGATGAGACTGGTAATGGCTACAGGAGTACTACGTCTACACAAATGTTATTGTACACATATTGAGACAGATTCTCTCTTTATATCCAAGAGAAATCTCAACAAGGACAAAATTCTACCTGTTATAATTAAATAAATAAGGAGTTGATCCTATATAATAAAATTCTCTCATCACTTCTTCACAGTCATCTTCCTCACCATTTTTGGGATGATGTTTTCCTTATAGTATGTTATCTCGTTAACTAGATGTCATCATCAGTCATTAATAATCAAGTACCCCCACTCTATTATTTTTCCACATTTCCCTTTATTGCAGATCTCATACCGACTAGAGATATGATCAAATCATAATATACATGTAAAGTATAAATTTCACCTTACAAGTGTGTTTTGTAGGATATCATAGGCATGAAAAAAAAGTCTATCCTAGTAAGATTTGTGGGGGCAACTATGCCACCCACTATCGGGCTCCTATTGAACCACTACAAATATCTAATCCCATGCTTGAGATGTTTATTCCCGACATGAGGGGGTGTGCTAGAGATCTCACGTTGACTAAAGATATGGTCAAATCATAATATATAAGTGGGGTGCAAATCTCACCTTACAAGCTGGTTCTGTGAAATAAAGTTAGGCATAAACCCATTTACTAACACCCTTTATACTATGTTTTTCCATGTGTTTTTGGTACCACACGCTTTATATATTAACTCACCTTATCGAGATAAACTTTCTCCTTCATCATTAAAGTGTGTCTTTGCGGGATATTATCGCTCTCAAAAACGTATCTATAAGGAAGAGTTATCTTAATGTTGTATGTCTAATGTAGACCACACGACATGTATTCATACCAATTTACAAAATCAAAAGCAATAAATTCTTGCCCAATAATAAGGGATCAACGATCTTAATTTCCTAGAATATGTAATAGCATATGATTAACAAATTTGTAGCAGCCAACGACTAACTACATTCTAATAGTATCGATGTTACTTTCCTGATTTTTATATGTATTTTGTGTCTCCTAACATCTCTTCTTTTGATTCTATTCCATATTCAACAACTACTCATAATGACGACATATGCAGTTACTTTCCCACCATTGTCAATCTTCCTTCATCACCACCAGATCGCTATGCCATAACTCAAGATGTTTCTCTTATACCACTTCATGTATATCAATGATGGTCAAGGCCTATTGATATTCCAGTGCGAGATCCACCTTCGACAGACAATGATATAGTGCAGGCCATGCTTGATCCTTCCTCGACATCATCTCCTATACTGGATCTAGTCTCCTTCAAAAGTGATTGGCCTATACCTAATCAAAAAGATACACGTTCTACCCATAACCCCCCTTCACACTAGTTATCTTTGCCATTCCACCATGTATTATACCTGTTTGTTCTTGTTATCTTCTATTCCTATTCCTAAGTCTCTAGGTGAAACTTTATCCACCCAAAGTGGCAAAAAGCGATGATTGATGAGATTTGTGCCCTTCAAAGTAGTTGTACTTGGGAGTTGGATCCTCTTCCAAATCGCAAATCAATTGTTGAGTGTCGATGGTTGAATACTCTTGAAACAAGACCTGATGGTAACATTGATCACTATAAATCTAGGTTGGTTGTCAAAAGATACACCAAATTTGGCCAAGATAATATTGATACTTTCTCTCTTGTTGCCAAAATGACATCTATTCGACTTCCCTTTTCCATTGCAATTACTCTCCACTGAACTTTGTTTCAGCTTGACATCAAAAATGCATTTCTACATGGTCATCTTGACTAAAAAGTCTACATGGAACAACCTCCTGGATTTGTTGATCAAGGGGAACCATTCAATGTGATATGTCAACTATGCAGGTCCTAATATGGCATCAAGCAATCACTCCATGCATGGGTTGGGCATTTTCAGACTATCACCAAACAGTTTGGAATGATACGAAGTCATGTTGCTCATTCTCCCTAAGGACATCTCTATCTCATTGTATGTGTATGATGTTGTTATCATATGTAAGTGATAAGTAGGGTATTGCACAACTAAAATAACATATTGCTCAAGTTACATACAAAAGATTTTGGACACCTAAGGTATTTCCTTGGTATAAAAGTGGCACAACCCAAGGATGGTTTGGTCATATCTCAAAGAAATATGCTCTCGACATATTAGAAGAAACAAGGATGACAAATGCTATGCTTGTGTTCTAAATAGAGGTAATTTAAAATCATGGAAAAGTAAAAAACAAAATGTTGTAGCAAGATCAAATTCAAAAGCATAACACAGGGCAATGGCATTTGTCACTTGTGAGCTCATATGGCTAAATCAACTCCTTAAAGAACTTAAATTTGAAGAAACTTTCCAAATGCACCTTAAACAAATAGGCAACATTAATATTGCCTCTAATCCTGTCTTTCATGTGAGAACCAAACGTGTTTAGGTGGATTGTCATTTGATAAGAGAAAAATTGAAGTCTACAGACATCACCACTAGATTTGTCAATTTTGATGAACAACTAGCTAACATATTCACCAAACTCTAAGAGGATCGAGGATCGATTATATTTGCAGCGAGTTAGGCACGTACAACTTATATGCTCTAGCTTGAGTGAGAGTGTTATAATTATATAAATAATCAACTAATCTTACATAATAAAGAATATCTATAATATGTATGCATTATTAAGAATGTTTTTAATTATTCCCGTATCATATCTTTGTTATTAGGGGATGTCAAATCTTCTCTATTAATTGTATTGATTATTTTTTCTCAATATGACTAAAGCCATTGTGTTGTATAAAAACACACAATTTCAACTCAATGTTTCTCTCCAGCTTAGAGTTTAACACTACCAATCATATGTGAAGTATGGATCTGATGGCATATTCTTCTTAATAAAGGCAGATTACATCATAAACAATATGGGCAAGATTAAACATGCACTAGAGTAGGAGGGAGAGTTTTTAAGATATAATAATTTAGTGTACAATACAGTTGAATGACACGTACAAACAGACACACACACACACACAAAGTCTAGTTATCGTGTCCATCCACATATCAATTCTTATCTATGTTTTCGCTAGAATGAGTAGTATAAACATGCACAAAGCATAAGATTCAAGAATTAAATGCCCAAAGTTACCATTTTTTCACCTCTAAAGTCCCTCTTCTCTCACCCCCTCACTCTAAGTTTCAACAAGAGGTAATTGGAAAAACAGAAAAGAGCAAGAACAATACCAATATGATATATAGTGATGGCATCCTCCTTAATGCTATCCAGGATCTCCAACTTGTATGGTTCATTCAATGCCGATATTCGTCTATGAGCTTCCTCTCTTGAGACTTCTTCCCTTAGAAGAGGTAAATTTCTTCCAATAATCCGATCCTATATATGACAAACATTTACGTTCCCCTTTAGCAGTTCTGTGAATTGTTGCAGAACATGAAAACAAAAATGCAAGATCCCAAAACATAAAGATTTAATGGACTGACTCTGCCTACCATTTCTTTCTTGATTCTCTTCAAATCTTTATCAGTCAAAGGCTCCATATCGAAGTCGTAATAAAACCCATTTTCTATCCAAGGCCCAATTGTGACTTTTGCATCAGGGTATAGCTTTTGAACAGCCATTGCCATAACATGCGCACACTGTAGTAAAGGAACGTTAACAACCAACACATCCTCTATATGATATTAGGAGCACAATAACTAGGCAGTTGCTTCCTACACTATATAAATTTGTGACTTTTACTGTATAAAGTTTTAAAATACTAAAAATACCATTAATATTTTGAAGATACCAAAAATACCATTTGTACTTCTAAAATACAAAGTGTTAATAAAACCATAAACTTCTCTTCCTCTCTGCATTTAGGTCACATTTCTTCTTTAAAATGGTTGCAAAAGTGAATAGCTTAGGAGATGGTTTGAGTTGAGTAGGCCAATCAACGAGCCATTTGGTGGTGATCTGTTCCTATATGTCTTAAAAAGGAAACACTGCCTTCACATTTTGAATACATTTAGACCTTAGAACGTTGTTTCAGGGATCAAAATTGGGTTTTGGAAGCTTATATCAAAGTAGCATCAGCGTATCACTAGAAAAAATTACTTTGCAGTTACAATAACTGTTACCAAAATGGTTTCATACAAGAGAGAATTCTCTTCCATAAACTGCACCTCACTATGCTTATTCCAAAATAAAAGTTTCAAAGGTATTTCTGATATTTTAAAAAAGTATAAATGCAGGTCTCAATTTGTATAGTGCAGAAAGCTGCCTTATAAATGATAACTATGATTTGAAATTCTAGAGATTCCTCTGATATTAGTTCATTATGATAAGTTTGTTGCATACGAAATTGTATATATAGGCTGCAGCTTGTATTCACTGTTGAATAACAACTTGAAAAAATATATACAATTAACATTTCTATACACTTGATGCCTGAAACTTGTTAGTAACAACAGAATTGCGTTTCCCATTACCGTGTGGCGAATTCTGAGAAGCCTCTCCGATGATTCGTTAGAAGGCAGAACTAGTTGGTTGGGGTTGGTGTCGGGGTTAACAGAAACCGTAGGTTGGGTGGCGACGTCTAGTGTTGTGGTGGTGATTGAGGGGCATTTTTGTTTTGTGGTGGAAGAAAGGAAGGAAGCAAATTGAAAACCAAAACGGCATGGCGCTTTAAGGGGAGCGATAGAAGAAGGTGAATAGGTTGTTGCTACCGCTAAGGTAGCCATTTTGAGCAGAGGAGAAGATGAAAATGGCGCAAGACTCAACTCCTGTCACCTCCCCTAATCCAATTTCTGTCCACAGAATCACTTTGCTTTCTCATTTCGTTCCTCATCACTTATATACTTTCACTGAAAAAATAGTATAAATATTTTTATTTATTATTATTCTTATTATTTTTTTATCATTATCCGTACATATTCAGGAATATCATTCAAAGGCTAACCAACCAAATGAATAAATAGACAATAAACATTAAGCATGTCGTTACCCAAGAAATAAACATTAAACTATATTACTACCCAAAAGTACTTAACTTAAAATTTGATGGTGAGTATTAAAATTGAGATTGTCAGTAAGATACTAACTAGCTTATAAAATAGAAATATTTATTATAGATCTATTTTAAATTTTATTTTATTTTAATTGAAATTATTATTATTTATTTAATTCAATCAAAATAAGAAGGTGAAGATTAAAGTCAAAAATACTCTTAATTTTAAGTTAGGTTTGAAATTTATTTTAAACTTTAATTACATCAATTTTAAGTAAGTATTGTTAATATAGTACAGTAAAATTTTAATTATATTAATTTTTAATTAAATTTAGGTTTGAATTGAATACATTCTTAAAATAAGGTGAATGGTTGGTAAAAAACATAATTAAAAAAATCATAATCACATAATTTTATAATTTTATTTGACTATCTTTTTTACACAATCTTGTATGTAATTTGAATGGTATGAGATGTTACTTTAACTAGAGTTACAATTGCCTTCCTATATCTAGATATAATCATTCTATCACTAACTGTTATTTATTGTTTATTTCACATATTACACTATTAAATTAATTAAGGAATATAATAGTCTTAAGTTTTCATGTATAATAATTTTATTTCTATTAATTTTCTTATTTCTTATTATTTTAATTTTGAAAATTTTTCTAATCTTCATATGAACTTTTTACGGTTAATAAATTATAATGTTATTGATGCTGTTATTTGAGATATAATTCGAATTATATCTTTTACCATAATAATGAATTCATGAGAAAAAAAGTAATAAAGAATATTATAGTTAAAATTCTAATCATATTAGTTTATGCTAAATATCATACTTTAAAAAGTAAAAATTCTAATTAAATATAATATAAATGAAGTAAAATATTAATTCATAAATTAAAAATAAAAATAGATTAAAAAGATATTAACCATTTTTTAGTATTTATTATTTATATTTATGGTAGAGAAGAAAGGATGAATTGATTTTCTTTTCTTCTAGACATTTATCCATGTAAAATAATAAGATTAAAGTAACAAGGCTTTAAAAATGATGTAAAAGAATTCTATTAATCAAGTTCATTATATTATTATTAACTTATAACCATTACATAATTAGTTACTCTTATTTATTGAAATGCATAATGTTTCTCTAAGTTAAATATACAAAGTCTCTATATATTATCTATTAAAATCTTTTTGAGTTTAAGCAAAAAAACACATGGTCTTTCTAGTCAAAGTAGACAAAAATCTCTACGGCTATATACTAAAGGTTTTCTTTAATAAGGTTCGTTTTTGTTTAACAAGGTTTATACTCAAAAAAGTAGATATGAAACCTAAGCTTCTTGCCTAAGACAAAAATGATTCACTCTAAATTGTTTAGAAGATAAAATATAGTTTAGGAATTTAAAAGTTTTAATAAAGTATTCTTATGTGTGTGAGGCTCACTTGTCATATCTTGGTGTCTATATAAGATTGTTGTATATTGTGTGCTTTAGGAGATCTTATGACAGGATTATTTAAAAAGTCATAACTTTATGTTGACATCTTCTATTAAGAAGTACGAGGAGTTATGTTGTCCACTCTCTTTATTTTTGTTGTACTTCTACTTCAGCTAGCAATACCAAAATGAGCACACACACATTAATGAATAATACTTTGTGTAAATATCTTCTTAGAAAGTATTCCTAGCTAACTAACATAGGAAATAGAGGATGTTACATATAGATACAAGGTTGATGGAACTACTGAAAGGTACAAGGCTAAGCTTAGCAAAAGGATTCACTCAAACATATGAAGCGAATTACTTTGAGATTTTTGCACCAATTGCAAGAAACACGGTTAGAGTTATTTTATCCTTAGCATCAAACCATGACTGGAATTTGCAACAATTTGATGTAAAAATATTTTTTTACTTAGGAATCTTAAAGAAGAAATATACATAGAGGTGTCACCGAGATATACAAGGAATATTGAGATAAACACAATATGCAAACTAAAGAAGTCATTGTATTGGTTGAAATAGTCACCTAGAGCATGGTTTGGAAGGTTTACCAAAGTCATGATGAGTCTTCAATATAGATAGAACCCAAGAGACCACACTTTGTTTATTAAGCATTTTGATTCCAGAAGAGTAAAAATTTTGTTAGTCTATGTTGCGGATATTATTGTGAGTGCTAATTATAAACATGAATAACCAAGATTGAGTCAATGTTTACCAAAGAATTTGAAATTAAAATCTTGAGGAAATTAAAATATTTTCTAGGAATTTAAGTTTGTCACTCCAATAAAGGGATTTTTTTTATTTCAATAAAAGTATATTACTGATTTGCCTAGAAAATTTTGAATATATATTATTATAATACAGTTGTTTACAATTTTCTGCATCATTCTTAGAATAGTAGCCACATTGCCTTTAAGTTTTTTCGCATCAATAAGCTTTACCAGCTATGCTTCATCTGTATCACTTTTATGCTAATCAGGAAGGGTAAAACAGAAAATGAAACTTAAAGGACAAATTGGTAAGTTACACCCGAAAAGGGGCTCAATGTAAAATTTAATACATGTAAAGAATATATATATATATATATATCTTTAATTGAGATAAAACCAAATGTCACTATAAAACATTAAATATCTAGATAAAAACTTAGGTTTAATCACTGTACCTATTGTGTCAACTCATGACCTTGAGATTCCTCTCATTAAATGCACTACAATTTCAACATTGATTATCTTAAACATTCTTTATATAAAGCAACAAAGATGGACTCAGAATGATACCAAAGTACCAAACTTGCCTGAGGGAGTATTCTACCACACTTCACTCAATTCTTCATCAGATCTTTCACTCTTCTAAGACAACTTCTAAGACAAAAGTAAGGGAAAGGACGTATGTATATTGTATTTATTTTCAATTTTCTTTTTCTTTATTTTTAGTAGGATCTTCCTAAGCCTCACGTTTGTCCTTCTCTATTAAAATTATTTTTATAGATAGTGGTTTTAACACATGATTTTCTATATCACGGTTATTGTTTATTTCCAGTCATGTGATTATGGGATGACATTTGTGGTTGGAGGACATGTTCCTTGAGGTTTCAAATGAGCCGAAAGGGATGTATTGATTGGTTGATGCTCATTTATCCTAACTATTTACTACTACTGTTTATTCTATGTTGTTGTTTCAGTGAAGTTGATAATATTAATAGGCTTTAAATTTCATAATTTAAACACATGTATATCTCACTTTTTCCTCTCTCTCTCTTTCTCTCTTGTTAAATATAAATGTATGATATAGTAACAGTAATGGATGCACCAATCCTGCCTTATCTTTCTCTGCAAACATTGAGCTTTTCTGGGAATGACTGGAGGATGAATGTAGAACTCTATTACGTTACGTTCAGGGGCACAGCCTATACAGTTTTGCCTTTACAAATTTTAAAGATGTACCTTTAACACTGGAAGGAGCTATGGTGGTTACATTCGGCATACCACCTACGATCTACAACAATCCAATAATAAACTTTTTTGTATCACCCATGTGATGAGGCTGCATATACTTAATAATTTGTATAATATATACTTTTTGTAAGATTAAAATATATATATATTATATATATATATATATATATATATATATGGATTTGTACTAAGAATAATTAATTATATATTGTAAAAATATATTATGTAACAAGATGTTTTAAGAACTTTATGATGCAAAATAGTCCATCTATAAACCTGATTGACGAAGGTTATGTACCTTATTTCTTCAAATTCATGGTTGTTTTCTTTTATTAAATATTATTTTTATAAAATACTTTTCAAATTCACAATAAAATTTGGGTTTTGAAGAATAATCATATAAGAAATTTCATTTTTCCAATTGAGAATTTAATAAGCATATATCACCTACCCACTGCCAAATTTGGTTATGAGAAAGACAAGTATAAATTTTAATTTTAAATAAGAATTACTTCTTGCTGCAACCTCCCTCCCGCCCATCTAAGAATAATTGGATACATTATTATTTATAATAATAAATTAATAAGATTTAATAGAATTATGGATTTCATTTAATACAATTACAGAAAAAAAATATTAGCAAATATATATATATATATATATATATATATATATATATATATATATATATAATAAAAATTATATTTATATATTTTTTATTTTTTTTTTATTTATTTTTTTTTTTTTTTTTTTTTTTTTTTTTTTTTTTTTTTT
>Ga0099824_1004961_pt1 | contig 18932 bp, 6 predicted proteins | sample SiratrowhiteBW_FD_76837 | JGI IMG/M metagenome (GOLD analysis project Ga0099824, IMG submission 76837) | Root nodule microbial communities of legume samples collected from California, USA - Siratro white BW | ecosystem: Host-associated > Plants > Roots > Nodule | place: USA: California... | reverse complement strand
TATATAATTAGAATAAATATATATATATATCTATATATAATATATATATATATATATATATATATATATATATATATATATATATATATATATATATATATATATATGTTATTGTTAATGTTAATATATTCTTTTATTATTATTGTTGTTAGCTAAAAATTTAAGTTTAAAATTTTTATTATTAGAGAGATTTTTCATTGAAACGAGTATATGTTGTATATGGTTTTGATTTGAAAAAGTATTGTTGAAAAATCTCTCAAATTAAGAAGATTGTGTGGAAGAACCATCTTTATAAAAGAAGTAAAATGAATAAATCTTAATAAAAGAAAAGTTTTACTTAAAATTTCTGTTTTGCTGGAGATCGATAAATTAATTAAATTTATTAAATAAATATGCATATAAAAAAATTATTATTAGTCTCATTTGTTTATAAATATTTATGTTTATTGTGCTCGATTTAGAAACTTACTCTTATTTTTATTATTAGTGAATCATAAATAAATTAAATAGGGAATATAAAGTTTATGATGTAGAGAAGATATTTTTATATGATTAGAGAATTTTATTATAAAGTATTGTGTTAATTTTATAATAAGAATCATCTTATAAGAATTTCATTTTTTGGACATGTTTGGATTGAAATAACTAATACATCTTTATATTATGTTCTTTGGTAATATTTTATTTAAACTTTTGTATTTATTTTGAGATTTTTTTATTTAAAAATATTTAGGCTTGTTGTGTTTGAAAAAGTTTAATTCATATAAATAAATAATGTGATCTTGTATTTGGTATTTGTATTAAAGTCACAGGTTCAATTTTAAGCAAAACAATCATCATGGAGAAAGAAGTTGTTGTATGGGATATTAATTATCTAGTGATATATAAAAAAAATAGACAAATCACAGTCAAATTATGATGTTTGAGTTATTATATTCTCAATAAAAAGAGTTACACCCTAACTATCAATTATAATTTTTAGCCTAATACCTAATCCAAAAATTGTATCATATCTAACATCAAAATTAACCAACACAATTTTAAAATCCTGCCATATATCTATTATACTAGTTGCACAAACACTGAATAAAATATTATAAATATATTGTATAATATATACATAAAAAGATTTAAAGTTGTCCTCAAAACATATATGATCAAAACATTAATGAAATAATTTTATCTAATTACATGGAAGATGGTTTCCTTCCATTACCATATGTAATAAAGTTTAAAAACCATGATAAACAAGTTCCAGGAAAAAGTTTTAATAAAACATCAATAAAAAGTAGGTGGCATGATTCTGTCTAGCATGTTAGTATTTAATATATTTCCAGCAAACGTACTATATAATAATAGGAAAATTAAAGGATTGTGAAAGGAGTGGTCCCTTTTGAATTAAAGCCATAATTGTAGTTTAAGAGAAGGAATACAGGGATAAAAAGGGAATTAATTACTTCATGCATAATCTTCAAGAAAGGCTAGTGTAAATATTTTAATGGTGTTCTTGAAATCACTAAAACAAATAGACACAGTCTTCTATTTATCTCTTAATATTCAATCTCCTTGTGCCTATCTTCAAGAACTCTTGTTTTCAACCAAGCATTAGCATTATTTATTCTCTGTTCAATGTCAGCACCCAAGTAATTCAATTCTATCATTTGGTGAACTAGTTAGGTTCTAAGCATTCACAAACTACACCAAAACAAAATCCTATATCTTTATAAATATCTAATTTTCTATATTTTTATAAACTTTACCATCTTTGCCCATTTTTTGTTCTTTATTTTAAATGTTTGAGGCCCTTATAAGTCTATGATTGTATTTTTTTAATCAATTTATTTATTTATATTATGAAATTATAAATTTGGCTCTTAATATTCAATCTCCCTTATATCACATGATTTGGCTAGTGTAGCTTTTAGTGTTATGTTTTTCAAAATTAAATCATTAATTGTTTTTTTTACCATAAATGTTTATATTGAAATTAAATTTTTTATTTCCACATAATTATTTATGAAAATGAATTTTATATTTCTGTTTTGTCAAAATTTGATTTTGTAATTTAAAATGAATCTTTCTTACTTTTAATTTTTCTTTTCAAATGAATGTAAAAGGAATCCGGTACTTTAATAGTATATATAGTAAAATACATCTATTTGATATGAAATAAATTATTATTTTATTATTATATAATATTTTATTAAAAAATTGATTGTGAAATAAAGTAATTAATAAATAATAATGTGAAGTTAGAATTTTATGTAAAATAATGTTGGGGGAAACAACTATGCTATAGAATTTATAGAGAAAACATAAATTGGAGAGAGTATTTAGGAGTCTTGACATGCAGAAATGTGGTGATAAAATATAAGTAAGTATGTTTCCCACATACAGAAGTGTACTTACAAGGGCGCTGCCAGCACGATGGTTCCACCATTCCTTTAAGCTATCATGAGTTGCTTCAATATGTACAAATTGACTATTCTGATTTGCTATATTCTGTTTATTTGATTCAGTAGGGTACATGCATCTTTTTCTCAACCATTCTCCACCTCACAGATGCTGCAGTTTGGCTTTTGCTTTATTGCATGTTTACTTTCAAATATTGTATCATTATGAACAGTACTTGGTTAAGAAATATTTTATTCATCCACTCCTTGAGGCCGTTGAAAGTTGCTCAACTTGTCCCTCAGGACCTTATAATTCTCTTAGATTCAACCGACTACAAGGTTTCATAATATACCGAGTAACTAAACTCCACGGTGCCCTTAATTCAAGAAAAATAATATATTTACATAAAAATATGTATGTATATATAGAGAGTAAACTTAACTTTTGTAAAGTTTAAGGATGTTTTTTTCCTCTCATTGCAGGAATTATTGTAATTGTTTAATTTTATTTTTGTTTTGGTTTAAATTAATAATTTTAAACTAGTAAGTTTTAGTAACAAAATTGTTGTTTCCTGGTAAAAATAAACCTTAATTCATTTGGTTTTTAACTTATAGTAAAGATGTAAATTTCATTACGCAATAGATATTTATTGGTGGAATGATTTGGTCTTGCATGGATAATCATCACACAGATGCTGTCAAAATAAAGCTGATAGGTAGTTTTCACGGTTAACAAGTACTACTAGGAAAGTGTGCACAGTAACAGGCAGGAGTTGGATCTAAGAAAATTGATTAATAACAAGGAAAACATATCTTTTGCTATGATCTAAAATGGAGAAGAGCTTCTAGGGACCCTTTCCCACGAACATATATGATAACAACTAGTAGTATTTTTTTGTTCTTTTACAAAAGATCATAAATTAAAACACCAATAACTAAGCTACAGAACATAATAAAAATAAAACGTAAAAGGTGTTTCTCTGTAAACATCAAACTTGTCTGTCTGTTAGGCAGACTGGAAGTAACTAAAGAACTAAAAAACACAACATGTATCAGTATACAGCTGTACATATTTATTTTGATTGATGGTAAGATTAGGTCAGGATTCATCGTTGTGCCAAGAAAGCACGAGATCTTGCAAGGCATTCTTCCAATGGCTCCAATGGTGCTCCTCAAACTCTAACCCACCCTCCACCACCTTCACAGCCACCAAAAGAAGCTGATCAGGCACAATCTGAAGCACCTCAAACACCAAAGCCATCTTTCCTTTTAACATGGCAATTGCACCGTTAATTGCTTTCCCAGCCTCAACCTTAAACCCCAAAACCCCACCCACTTCCTTAACCTTCTCCTCCACCACCTCCAACCGCGCATTCGAAGTGAATCTCTTCTCCCTCCTACTACACCCATCCGACGTCGTTTCGAACAGCCTCGTTAAATTCAAGCCCGAAGACATCGATATTATATCAAACGCGTTCACGCCCGAACACTTAGACCCTTCATAGTAACAACCCTTCTCATAAACGTTATCCCATCCAAACGCGCTTTCCTCCGCCGTTTCCGGTCTTAATGATTTCTTGAACCACGAGTTCCCAAACAGAGCCTCCAACCCCATTCTGGTCTCCGGGTTCGGGTCGAGTAATTTATATATAACATAGCGTGCAGGTTTTGATATCCAGTCAGGGAACTGGTAATCTCGCCGGGAAATCCTCTTGCACATTGCCGGAATGTTCGTGTCGTCGAACGGAAGGTAGCCGGCGAGGAAGACGTAGAGAATGAGGCCGCAGGACCAGGCGTCGGCCTTGGACCCGTCGTAGCCGCCCTTCTGGCGGAGGATCTCCGGCGCTGTGTACGCTGGCGTACCGCATGCGGTGTGGAGAAGGCCGTTCTTGAGATGCTCAGGCAGAGCGGAGAGACCGAAGTCGGAGACCTTGAGGTTGCCTTCGCCATCGAGGAGGAGGTTCTGCGGCTTGAGGTCGCGGTGCGCCACGCCGTTGCGGTGGCAGAACCGGAGCGCGGAGACCAGCTGCTGGAAATACCGGCGCGCCGTGGACTCCGTCAACCGGCCTCGACGGGAGATTCTGGCGAAGAGCTCTCCTCCGGCAGCGAGCTCCACGATGAGGTGGATTTTGGTCTTTGTGGCCATGACCTCGTGGATTTTAAGGATGTTAGGGTGGTGGTGGAGGCGGCGCATGGCGTCGATTTCGCGGATTATGCGGGGCTCCATGCCAGAGTCGACGGTTTTGGATTTGTCGATGATTTTGACAGCGCAGGTGACGCCATCGATTAGGGATCGTGCCTGGTAGACCTTGGCAAAGCTGCCACGGCCAAGGAGGCGAATCAGCTGATATTTTCCGAGGATGGTGAGGGAGCGAGGTGGTGGCGGCGGCGGCGGTTGTTTTCGCAATGGCGGTTCCATGGTTGTGCGTGAAACAGCGGAAGAGTGTTGTAACCTAAGGACAGAGTGAGTGCTGGAGAAATTGGGTTTATATAGAAGTTTTGGTGTGGTTTGGGATGTTTCGCTTTCACCGCTTCAGAAAGAGAATACATCGGTTGGCTTCCACTCTAAATTAAAATTCCTTTTTTTTCTTTTTGAACAACAATAATATATTTTGTAAAAATAGAAAATTGGGAAATAGAGAGGAAATTATGCTCAGAATCTAAACTTGGAATCAGCGTTTTGAGCGTTGTATATTATTAGCTGGGGCTTCTTGGTTAGTCTATTTACCAACTGTTACCACAGAAGACTATTGATTATAGCCATAGAAACAAAGCCCATGTTGACTACACCACTTTGTACGTTTTAATCAAGTGGGATTAAGAAAATATACTAAATGATATTTTACTTTTACTTTCAAATATATCTCAAGATTAATTACTAAAATACTTTCCTCAATTTGTATTTTACATTTATTTCTAACGTAAGGGATTGTTAAGTGTGAACTTCCACAAGTTGTTTCGGACTAAATGATTTGTTTTAGTTTTGAGAAAGAAATTTTAAGTTTTACATAAAAAAAGACTTTGCAAGATTAGTTTAAAAAAAAAAAGTTAGTTGTTTTCAAACGGAACGAGATTATACGTTGTCAAATGTTAATTGGAAATTCACAAACAAAACATTTATTTTAAAAAAAAAAAATTAAAGACTAACTCTTTTATTGAGTATCAAAATCTATTCAAAGAAAGACAAATTTTTCAAAAGTAATGGTCCATTATTATAATCTAAAATAAAACTCTTAGAAGAGTTTCAAGATTTAGCTTATGCAAATTAATTATGTTATACCATGGGGTGTAACTTCTCTTCTAACATCTCAAAAGAGTTTCTAGAAATAAGATATTTAAAAAGAAAACTGGAATTTAGAGTGAGAAAAAAGTTACTTCTTCTAAATTCAATGACAACCAACAAAAAGCGTGTTTTTTTTTTTCTTATTCAAATGTACACTAATTTTATATACATCTGTCCTGTTTATGATTAACTGGGATCAACAATTTTAATGACTTTATTTTGTTCTGATATGAACTTGAAGATGGATATTTAAAAAGTATCAACTTTAATCTGTATAATTAAATAGTATCAACCTTTTATTTTAATTAGAGTAAAAATTGTTAATTTGAATTCTGAAAAGACTGATCCTGTTTAGTTGAGGTGAAATACTTTATAAGCAAAACAATAATTGAAAGAGTGGGAATAAGATGGATTGAAGAAGCAAAAGCACTGAGTGATAGAAATTAATAAAGAATAGTTGGTGTGTACAAGTGCCGACAATGTAAACCGTAAACAAAAATATCATGTAATGCGCCATCTTTTTCAAGAGAGAATTATTACGAAGGGGGAGCCATGAGAAGTCATTCGTACCGTTCACTCTACACACAACAATTCCAACTTTTGGCGTTTGGTTGCTTTTCTTGTTCTGATATCCAAGAAGCGAGTGACAAATCGGCCACAATCTGGAGACAGAATATGCAAGCAAACCTTATACTGGCAATCATTATACAAATTAAATTAACTTTTCTTTTCTCTCAACGCTTCCACCAGTCAAACGCGCTTTTACTGTGAACTGGAGAAGCACCCATGAAACCATTTTGGCTTCACTTTTCTTACCACAGCATTCATGGATTCCTCATGCATGATACAGGGGTGTGTGAGCTTTTTTTAGTTTCCTATTTTATATCTTTCTCTCTCCATCTACTGTAATAGATATATCTGTAAATTATTTAAAACTTATTGTAAGAAGAACTATGAGTATGATAAAAAAAATCATAAATGTATTATTGAAATATTAAAGAAAAATATATAAAACTAATAGACTTTTTTTATCTTTTATCTTCAAAATTGAGACATATAAAGAAAGGGTTAGATATTTTATTTCATCTTATATATTGACTATAAGTTATTTTTTGATATGATCGAGATCATATTTTGCTTTTTTTTTTATATTTTATTTTTCTTATATTTTATAATAAATTTAGATACTTTTAATTGAATTTATTATTTTATTAAGTATAAAGAAATTTTATATTTTTTAATTGAGTTTTTATTATTTTATTTTATTATTAATGATGTGATTGTTAATTACTTAAGTGTTTTTACATGAAAAATAAAAAAATATTTTAATTAAGTTTAAAGTTTTTTTATAAATTTTAAATAACTTCATTTGAGTTTTTATGAGAATTTTTTATTATATTGAGTGTTCAGAATTTTTATATTTTTAATTTAGTTTCTATTGTCACAATAACGTGACCAGTTAATTTTAGAGTATCAAATAAAATATCATGAACTTAACAATAAAGAAAATAATGTTATGGAACCTGATTATCTTCATCAAACATGGTTATTTTCTATCTCTATCTCCATATTGATTTATTTGATTTTTTAGATTATTTAATTTATAAAATAAAACGTCATTCTTATATAAAGATAATTAGCGTTTAATAACTTTATTTTTTATTGTTCAAGTTCGTGGGTGTTCTATTGTTGATAAAAAGAGTTCAATTGAAAAATAAGAAGATTTTAGACACTCAACGTAATAATTTTTAATAAGAACTTAATTAAAAATATTTAAATTTATAAAAATTTAAATTAAATTATTTTTCTAAGAAAAATTCAATTAAAGATACTCAAATGTATGAGATATTATTATATATTGACTTTTAAGTCTTATATATTTATTCTTATCTTATTTGAATTATGTAATATTTTTTACTTTTAATGTTTAGATTATTCTTTACTAAATTATATATTTGAATTAATTAATATTTAGCATAATTAAACTTTTAGTATTTACGGACAAATCAAAATATTATTTATAAATAGACAAAAAATATCATAAATATAATCAACAAATTTAGTTTTGTTATTTAAAGAACATTGTCGGTCAAATTTTTTTTTTGCTAAAATATTCAAGAACGAAATATTATAAAACAAATTTATAATTTAGAGACAACAAATATTTCTCACTCGTTTTAAAATTTTCGTTATCATATTAGCAATGAAAAAGATTTAAATTTAAATACTAAATTCACCCATTAGCTATTAAAATAATCCATAGCAAATTCTTCAATTTCTACCATTGCGAGCTAAATTAGCAGTATTTTTTTTCTAAATTAATCTCCTATATTTGTAGGTAATTTGATTAATGTAGTATAATAAAAAATTTATAAATAACTTTTAAAAGACAATTTCAAATAAAAATTATTTTTTTAAAATATGATATAAATAAAATTTAATATTTTTTTAGTTTAATTTACTTATTTTAGTATGAAAACATAAATATTAGAATGATAATGAATTATATAGAATATGTAATCAAATATCTTTTGGAATGTACAATAATTCTTTACAAATCTTCTGCTACTGGGTGGAAAATTTAAGTCATCAAAATTTTCTAGTTTTATCTAATTTTTTACATTTTTAATTTTAATTTCTACATTTTTTTAATCTCTTTCTCTAAATCTTTCTGCTCTTGAAAACAAAATAAACACTTTAAACTATATAGCAACAAAATAACAAATGAGTTGTTATCTATCTTACAATTAGAGGTTTTACTACTATATAAAGTTTTGAAGAAGAACTTTAACAAAGGAGTGTTTTGATCTCATTTTAAAATGCAATATGCATAAATATAAGTTATTTTCTTTTTAGTTTTCTCCAAGAATTGAAAAAGATAATTAAACATTTACATAAAACTATTACCTTATTCAAATAAAAACAACAAACTTTATTCTAACATGATATTTCAAATTGGGTAGTCTAGTCTAGAAGTCCTTTGTAGAATGAGGACAGATAGACCTATCAGTTCTGAATTGACAGTTACGTTAGTACTAAGGCGGCTCCTTTATTTTTGTATTAATAATAACAAAAAAATCATGTGTTCTTCCACAAGAATCTGAAATAACATATTTAATAAATACTTCAAATAGTTGTATTATTATTATTATTCAACTTACTTAAACAAATTTAATTATTGGTACTTAATTAAATATAATAAAGACTTGTTCACGTTTTGTACAGAAGTGAGAAGATGACCTTAGCTAGTTGTTGTCAAGAAGAGTATCAATAATCCAAATTCAGAAAAAGAAATCAATAATAAAGAAAAGTCAGAGGAAAACAGAAAAATTAGCACACGCCTACTTAAAATAATACCTTAAATTAATAAAAAGATAGAAGACAAAAATAATTGGAAGTTGGAAGTTATGAGCAATATTGTTGAATAGTACTCAGACCATTGATTTTATATCAGGTGTTCAAGTCTATCTTTGCTAACAACTCATACTTAAAAATAAATTAATTGAACAGTGTATTAAGATTTTGAATTATAGATTAATTTAAAATTAATAAAGCAGGCTTATGTAATACAAATTGTTACTATTTAAATAGTTTAATTTGTTCACGTGTATTTCACAGCCATTCACTATTATATAAAACTGTTTTCGTATAGTCATTCAATCACATTTTATAATCAGTATGATTTTCTAAATTAATATTTTGTAAAATATAAAGAAATTTATCATACATAATGATAATAATAATAATTTTAATAATTAAAACCATTACACATGCATGTTTTCTCACTCTTTAAAATTAAGGCGGTTTTCATTAGTGTGCAATCGGCAATTTATTTTATTTATCGACATAAAATTTGTCACATTTTCCTCAAGAAATAGCTAGAAGGATTTGTAAGAACATAAGGTCATATCTTCTTGCTGAAAAATGTGACAAACTTCAATCAAGAAGAATCTTATTTAGAAAAATATAATGAAAATTACGAGATAATGCAACCTGGCAAATTGTATGACCAGTCAAATTTTATATTTTTAATAATTTTTCCACATTTTAAATCGATGAAATACAAAACTATTAAAATTTGATAAATTAGGGAAAGAATATGTACATTAACCTTTTAAACATATAAATCACATTGTCCTTTGGTCTTTAGAAAATAATATTAATTTTTCTCTTTTTGTGCCACAAAAATCTCTATAAAACTAAATTAAAAAAAAATAATTTAAATGACTGGAAAATAAAATGTCAAGAAATATATATAACAAAAAAATAAAATTTTAATAAACAAAATAAATAATATATTGAATTTTTTAAAACAGAAAAAAAATGTTTAGATAATTTTAACATAAGCTTCTATATTTCAAATAAATAGATTATAATTAAAAGAATATTATTACATCATATAAAAAATACTCATTCTGATTGAAATATTAAATAAAAATATAATTTACGCCACACATTACAAAGACACAAATACTAATTTATTAGTGATAATAATTACTAAAGATAGGATTAAAACTTAAAGTAAACTACCCTACACCCTAAATTTGACACTTTGCCATATTTTGAGAAGAACATGATAATGATCCAAATCCTAAACAAGTAATCAGTAATGAATAAGAACTTTTTTTATACAAGGGTGAAAAACAGATATTAAATATTATTATAAACAGATATTAAATATTATTATAAACAGTTAATACTACTAATAAATTAGTTTTTGAAAAAAAAATTTATACACATGAAGATAAAAATAACTTTTTTAGAATTCTTGAGAGATCTTTTAAAACTATTTTGCTTTCATTACCAACAACTTATCTCTTGTCCAACATTGATGTTCTTTGAAAATTGATAAAATTAAATTATTTTGAAAAATAGTTACTAATTTTTTTTATACATGTACGAATTCTAGCATAATGTCACATCACGGGCATGAGAAATTTAGTCACCTTTTTACGGAGATATCTAAAGTCAATTGGTGCATGTATGAGTGCATCAAATTCTGCTATTTGATATAACAAAATAATTCCACAAATACAAAACTGCAAGTTCATAACAGAACTGCACCAATAAACCTTTCAATTCTTCATCCTAAATTTGTCCTAGTTAGAAACATTGAACCACTAGATTATATGTCCATCTACCTAAAGTTATAATAAATAATTGCATACATCACAATGATGATGCAAAAGTAACTGTACAAGGAGAAAAAGTGTTAAAAGACTATTAGTGAAAAATATGATTATAATAATTATTAATAGAGATAGCCAGGAACAATGTAAACAAGACATGCATTAATTAAAGATGTATTTAAAAAAATTATTGGTATTCATTTAAAATATATATAAATAACACTACAAAAGAAGATTTAGATTTAACATGGGCCTGAGTGTAAACAAGAAATATGTAAACACTTTGTATGCAGTTCTGACCATGTTATTAATGTCGGCTGAAGAAATGTTAGAGCATATTATATATGAATATTAATAATTATGGAAATGTATCGTCGGCATAGCTGATTCAAAATTTATAAAAATTATTTATTTATTTATTAATGGATAATATTGAATAACTGAATGTTAGATACAATATATTTTTTAAAAAATTTAATTATGTCAATTTGTTTGATTTTAATAACAGTAATTTTAAAAAAAGTATGTCTCTATTTTTAATAAAATAAAACAAAAAAAATTATAATGGATAAAAAGAATTAATGTAGATGAAGAAAATAAATATGAAAAAAAAATAAAGAGAAAAGTGTGAGATATGTATATAAATGAAAGACATGAGTATAAATTAATAAAATTATTATAAATAAAAGAGATGATTCTGAAAAAAAGAGATGAGATAAAGGAGATTAATATAAATAAATAAAATGAATATAAATAAAGAAAATTTTAAAAAAATGTAAATAAAGAAGATAAGTGTAAAAAAATTTATATAAAATTAAATAAAAAAAGTTATAAGTGAGGATATTTATTATCTTTAAATTCATATCTATAAATTAAAAATAGTTTTATAATTCTTATTATTTTTATAAAGTGCACATATCTGTACTATTTAAATTAACTTCAGATAAATTGATATTAACAATTTTTTTATAAAAGTTAAATATTAAAATATATTTAATATTATTAAAGTTGTCTAAATCAACTTTCTTTGATATTTTGTTTAAAATATATTTAATATTATTAGAGTCGGTAAAACTAACTCTAATATCTGTTTTAACATATTTATAGTTATTAAAAACATCCTTATTATTATCAAAGTTGTTTAGACTAACTCTAAATTATTTTCTAATATTAAAAAATATTTAACTGAATTTAATATTTTAATTTTTTATATCAATAAAATTTATCATAATTTCATATCTTATATATTATTAGAAAAATATATATATATATTATATTACGTTAGATTGATTTAGGCAATTTAACAATATTTTATATTAACTAATACAAAATTTTAGAAACTATCTTGACATTTTCTTGTATAAGGGAGGTAGGTGCTGTTTGCCATTTTGTGATAAACATGTGTTGTGGATACATCATTAGGCTTTGTGATTGTAGCAGCATGTAATTTAAGAAACATAAAGCCCATTTGATTTATAGTTTGTCATTATCCTTATACAGTGGTGTTAAATACAATTATATTTCTACTACTCCACTCTAATATCTTAGTTTGTTTTCCTACCAAGTTTTTTCCCGAACTATCTTTTATTGACTTCATATACAAATGCCTCACAGATATCACTAACGACAAGATTCATTGTAAATGATGACTAATCTATCTATTTATTTATTTATTCAATTCAACACGTCGCATTCTATCTTTTGTATACAATAAGTCTTCTTTGTTTGGTATGTTGCTTAAAATTAGTTTAATATAGTGAACAAGATATGGGAGATGGCCCCAATATACGATTAGTACTTGATGATAAAGACCTTCTCCCTCCTTCCCACCGTTAGATTTTTAATTAATATAAATTTTTTATTTTTTATTTTCATACTTGTTTATTATTTTATAAATTATATATTATGTGGGACATAGTTAAAGTTACATATTATTACAAATTAAGTAAAGTTTAATTTATTTTCATATAACTAGTTTTTAATATCAAGATAAACTTATACATTGATTTAAGGTGAGATGTTTTTAAAAATAAAATTTTGATGGATCTCTTGATTTCAAAAGAGATAATAATATCTTATATATGATACTTGACTCTAATGATATTTATGTGGTCTATAAAGATAAAAGAGCATCTCAGACTAACTATAATTCTCTTAAATTGAATTGAGACTTATTTTGAGATTTTATTTAAGAGTCCTTACATGTACTAATTAAAATTTTAATAATGTTATCTTTAAGTTCAAAATACTTTTAATAAATATAAATCACTATACAAACTCAATCTTTTTAAAAATATCCGTAAAAATTAATCTTTAGGATATCAATTATAATAAATCAGCTTTAGATTTGTTCATCCTGTTAATGGAGAACCAATTATAAGTTGTTATCTATATCAAAACTTATAATCATAGTTATTTTAATAACTAGCAATTGTCAGAATATTAAAAGCCAATATTTGAGTACTTTATATTGTTGAAAATATCTTTTGTTGCTTTGTCTTTTATTAGATACTTAAAAATATATAAATATACATCAAACATTTATTTAATACTACATTATTCTTTTTAAATAGATGTATTTTCGACCTTCAATGATATGTCAAAGTTAATTTAAGCTTGGAATAAGAATTCATAAAGAAGTCTGGTAAAGCTTTTCATATTTATTCTTGTATGTCACTATTTGAAAGTTTTCATCCTTTTATTATTCTCTTATAAATAATTAATCTTATCACCTCATCATTTTGGGATTTTCATAATTATTGTCACATATCTCCCTCAATTTTAAACTTTCTTCCTTCTTATCTATTTAATTTTTCTGTTCCATGAAACTACCAACTTATATCACAAAGTTCAATTCTTTAAAACAACTAATGTAAAAATTCTTTCTTACTCATTAATAATGTCATCAAAACACATTTAAACTTATAATAGTATACCATGAAAATGAGTGGACTTGAAATTCAAAATTCTGTTTATAATAGATAAAACAAAATTAAACACAATGTACCTAAAAGCAACTATTTTAATAAGAATCAAATTCAATTTTTATATTTTCATAATTCAAAACTTACTTATTACGTGGTTACAAATTAGATAAATAAGTCTGACAAACGTTTCACTAATTAAATTTAAATAATAATTCAGCATGGTTGATTTCATTTACATCACTAATCATCCTTTAAGAGTGGTTGAACCACTATAATCCTATTTTATACTCAATCACACTGTTTCACTTATTTCTTGGGTTATATTCACCTTATGTTTCATATTTTTTTTATAGGTTAGAAGATTTTTGGTGATAAATTTTAACAAAGATTTCAAAGATAAAAGTTATTATTTATAAGATCTTGTATTAGGAGAAGATATAAGATATGAAGGATGAGTTCTTCTACAATGACTTATACGGTTCTAAAATAATACAAATTTATATTTAAAACTTTTTCTACTATAAAAAAATATCATTGTCAGACCAACTTGAGATCTTAAGATGAGATTTATCATTAAAGCAGAAATTTAGTAAAATCTTAGAGAAAAATTATATCCTAATGACATCAAAGAGCTTTAAAATTTATTTTAAAATCTTAGAGAAAAATTTTATTTTAAAATTTTGCACTAAAGATGACCTAATATTGTAAAACATGGATTGACTGGAAATTTATTTTAATAATCTTTACACTTGGAAAAGAATTGAAAATATCTTTGGATTGGATTTGATAACATAGAAGATAAAGTAGTCACAAATTAATATACAAATAGTACAAATTTTCTACTAGAATTACATTTAAAATAGTTAAGTTAGTATGTTGCTTGAGTCTTTTCCGTGCATGAGGTGGGAAAGTACATCTAAAATACTATGTAGATGAGGTATACATAGATACATGTAGAAGAACAAATATTTTACTAAAAGATATAATGCATCAAAATTGACTTAAAGGTTAAAGTTCATTATAAATATTTATTTAGAGACAAAATATTTTAATATAAAAAACAATTAAAAATATATAAGTTTAATTTATAATTATATTTATAATTTTATTATTATTTATAAAGTGTGTTTTTTTGTCCAGTATATTTGTTTTCAAGTTAATTTTAACTACTACATTTTAAAAACAACAATTGTGAACACTATATTTTAAAAGTAGTCCATAATCAATACTCTATTCTATAATCATGATCATTAATTTGGTTCATTGATGTAGCTACCAGTATTATGCTATAAATATGTCTGACATTATAAGTACATAATTATCATGTAATATTGAGGAAAGACTACATTAGTTAAGATAAAAAAAAAAAAAGTTTTTTTAAAGATTATATTTTAAAAACTATTTTAAAGTGTTATATTAATATAAAGATGTTATGACTTATAATTTTCTTAAAAGGCTTTTATGTTTAAGATTTTACAGTTTGTTTATTAACATATTTAAATGATAAGAATTTAAAAGATTTAAAACTAACTTTATGAATTTATAAGATTTAAAAGAATTTTCAAGGTTTTAGAAAATATTCCAAATTAGTTAATAAAAAGATTCAAGGGTTGGATAAAAGAAAAATAAAACTAATACAATTGTGAGAATTTTTGAAAAAAATTGATCAATTATAGAGTGATAGTGAAATTTATGCAAAACTTAATCAATTATAAAGTTCTAATGAAGTTATGCACACATGTTAATGTTCAAATGAAATATAAGTTAATAATATCAACACTAGAATTTCAGTTGTAATAATGAGAGTAAGTTATATTTCATTAAATATTAAAATATCTGCATGAACTTCATTAATATACTTGATATTTTTATTATACTTCTTTCAAAATGTATTTAAAATGGACTAAGTTTTCATAATAACATAAAACTAATTGACTATGAAATATTTTGATAGATACATTATTGTGTATTTTAGAATTGTTGAAAGTCATAAATGCACATCTAATTGATTATAAATTTGAATAATTAATTGAGTTTGTTTTCAATAAATTTAAACTCAATTAATTAAGTTTATATTAAGTTTAAACTAAAAGAAGAGAACAAGAAAGCTTTAAAATAAACAGAAACTTCCTTTGTTTGAAAATTAATTGGATAGAAATGATTTTAACTTCTTAACATCTTTAGGATGTGATCATATCTTAAAACAGATAAGATATAGAAGAAATAACATAAATAGAAGACATAGACAAAAAAAATTAGAGAGAGAAAGATAAAAAAAAAAAGAAGAAAAATGAGAGAGGGAAAGATAAAAAAAAGAAGAAGAAAAAGAAGAGAGAGAAAGGAGTGTGACAATGATAAAACTTTATATTAGAAAAAGAAAGGTGTTTAAAATATTAGAGTTAGGAACACTGTCATTCCTAATAATGGAAAATAATAAATTGGGAGCAATGATGTAAAAATCCCTCTTGCACCATCTATTTTTTTTTCTCTCTCTTTATAATCTCTACCTTCTCTCTAAGTTCTTTCTTCCACACCTTATGTATTTTAGAATCTAATCACAACCTACAGTAATTGAGAAGTCATAATCATTCAAACAGTGTAAATTTTAGTTTTACTCCAAAGCTTTCTTGTTCTCTTTTTCTCTTTATGATTTTATCATCAATTTTGGTAGGGATAGTTGAAAAAAGTGATTCTCTAAACTTGGTCAACCTCATATTGAAATTTGGAATAGGGAACTATAGGTAAGTGATGAGTCATTATTTTTCTCTATTTACTTATTTTTATGTACCTATTTTATTAGTGATTGTTTAACTGCTTATTATTTGCTCTATTTTACTGTTCGGACTTCATTTACCATAAATTCGTAATTTTTTTTAATTCGAATTTTCTGAGCTAATTTTATTATTATTTTCAGGGTAGCTTTGGAATTTTATTCGGCTTAGATATTAATTCTGGAATTGAAGAGGAGCTGCCACATTATCAGTTTTTATTTTCAGTTTTTTATTTTAGTTTTTATTTATTGGACCAGAATTGAAAGATTTGGGGCCATTAGGTTTAGTGTTCACCATTGACCTAGGTCTAGCCGTTTATTAAAGGAGGTAAAGCCAAAGGAGTTGGATACTCTCGGCTTTTGGGATCCAATTCATTCGCTCTCTCTGGAAAAACTGGTTCTGCATTTATTTTCTTTCCTCTACAATCACATTCTGTTTTAGTTCCTTTTAATTTCGTTCTTTTTTAATTTTGTTTCTTTTTAATTTTGTTCCTTTTTAATTTTGTTCCTTTTTAATTTCGTTTTGTGTTTTAATCTTCGTTTTCTTTATTCGAATTTAATGGAAGGCTAATTTATAAAGTTATCCTTTTGATTTAGATTACAAGAAGCTTGGAGGTTGCTTTTGTGTTATTTTTGCTCTTTTTGTCTCTTAACTCTTCATCAATTTATTTCTATACTTAATGTTTTTACTGGTTCATGCTTAATGTTTCAATTAATATGAATTTCGTGTCTCTCTGATCATGCTTAATAGAGTGAGTCATGGGTTGTTGAGATGGAATGAATGATGTATGAGAATGCTTAATTTGCATAAGGAAAACTTGTGTTAATTATAGCTTAGTTAATTAATTCGAGTTGGAATTAAGGTTCAATAAGTTGGGCATGAATTTCTGTATCCTGTGATAAGGGAATTGCAATCTAATCAAGAGGGTAATTTAAATTTCGGTTAAGAAAATCTAATTCGGTTATTGTTTTATTTTTTATTTTATTAAATCTAGTTATTTCACAACAACCGCCCCCTTCCCCCTTCTCTTCGTGTGTTTAATCCTTTGACAGGAACTAGGTCCTTGGGAGACGACCTAGGAATCACTTCATAGTACTGTGTTTAACTACAATTATTTGACTGGATACGGCTTCGATCAGTAAGGGAAGCTATTTATGTTTTTAATAGAATGTTAAGATAAATGAGTTGGATGTGACGGTGTTGGGGTCATAATATCTTGAGTTTTAAGTATGGTTGTATGTTGTTGAACATGTTTTTAATGTTTGAGTTTGAGATAAAATTTGTATAATTTTGAATGAATGGAATTGGTTGTGGGTTCTCATTTTTGTGTTAGATTACTATATTTGAGAATTACATTTTATTAAACCGATTTTGTAAAAAACTTTGAAATAAATTTATTATACTGTACGAGGTTGATTTTCTAATATTATTGCTCAAGCGAGCCAATCTTCATTAAAGTAAAAATAATACCGTAACTCAACCTCTGATTTAACCAGATTTTTCTCAAGTTAGCCAAGTATAGTTCAAGTGAAAATATTTTCGTTCAAGCGAGCCAAATGTAGCTCAAGAGAAAATGACACTATAACTCAAACTTCTCGAACATATTTTTGCTCAAGATAAAACGTTTGCGCTCAAGCGAGCCAACTCTCGCTTAAGCTAAAATATTCTTGCTCAAGCTAAAAAAAATATTTTTTTCTTTATTTCTTTATTTCCTCTTATCTTTACAATGAAGTGAATTGTATATGAATGTTTATTTTAAATGTGAAATGAATATTAAGTTGTATATTTAATTGATTTTGTGTTTTTGTGTAAAAAACTTATATTCTATGATGATGCTTAGTGAGATTGATAAATTGTATAAACTTGAGGTTATACATATGTGATGATGTGTTATTTGTTTTGTGTATTAAGTAATAATACCTATATTGTAACAAATATCCTCTTGTTTTACTAATGTCTAAGATACATAGACTAAAATATGAGGTGGTGAGGAGTTGAAGGGAGAATCCTTACACTTCGTGACCGTATGTATTTGAGGACTTGGGTAGTAATGAACTTCGCTTAATCCTTGATTCTTGGGTTCACTTTACATTTTGGATTGGATCAGATATTAGTCTCTAGTAGAATATACTTAATACAAGTCTTCTAAAAGACGTTAGTTGATATTTCACTTGTTGAATATCTTTGACTTTATAGATCCATGTGTTGGTTATATTGTTGTTGTACATTGATATTTGAAGAAGATTGAATGATTATGACTTTTTGATTAAAATGTTTTTTTGATATGCTTTTCTTATGTAAAAAAATTATTTTAATAGCTTACCCTTACATGTGTTATTTGGATTATGAATTATGTAAACAAGTAAATATAGGTATAGGTAAAAGAAAAAAATAATTCATTCTTTATATATATATATATATATATATAT
>Ga0099824_1004960_pt1 | contig 18933 bp, 5 predicted proteins | sample SiratrowhiteBW_FD_76837 | JGI IMG/M metagenome (GOLD analysis project Ga0099824, IMG submission 76837) | Root nodule microbial communities of legume samples collected from California, USA - Siratro white BW | ecosystem: Host-associated > Plants > Roots > Nodule | place: USA: California... | reverse complement strand
TATATATATATATATATATATATATATATATATATATATATATATATATATATATATATATATATATATATATATATATATATATATATATATATTAGAATTTTAAACTATGAATAAGGTATATTAGAAAAGAAACATTTTATATTTTGCAATCAAATTTATAGCTTTAATTTTTTCCAATTTTCCCCTATTTAATTATTAATTTATATATTTTTAAGATATCTTTTTCTGTTATAATTGTTAAAAATTTACCTATTACTCTTATTTATTTTCCAATTTCACAATATTATTTTTTAATTTAAAAAATAACATTTTGACATACAAAATTAATACTAAAATATCAAACACTTTACAAAAAAAATAATACTAACCATACATTAAAAGTAAATAATATAATCTCACGTAGAACTCAGGTAAAGGATGCAAGACTTCAATCTAATATAAAAACAACTGAAGTTGTACTAATTATGTTCTACTTCAATTCAAATCATATTACATTAAAATTATATTAATAGAAGAAGATATTATTGTAATCTAATTTAAAGTTGTGTTATATTAGTACGATTCTTATATAATCAATGTTGGTTAGTGTATTTGGTTACATCATGTTCTTAACATTATTTTGACTAATCATTCTTCTTATTTCCATTGTGATATTATTCTACTTAATAAATACTTAACCTATATTACATATGTTATCTAACATCTTGAAAAATTTATTGCATGTTTTTTTTTTTCATCAAAACTCTTTCATATTTTGTTCTACCTTAAAAGTGTCCTAGATTTTCTTCTCTATCAATAATATTGTTTAATCGAAAGTTTTTAGAGATTTGGATTAGATTGGATGCATTAATTCTTGTTATTGATCACTTAAACTTTGTGTATCTTAGCTTATCTCTCGTATTCTAGAAATCTAAAATACAAACAATTGTGTTTCCAACTCTTTGGATATCATGCCTTTACTAATACCATCTGAAAATTAAAATGGCTGCTTGAAGAATTTTGTATTTCTTTCTCTCTATCTAATGTATTTTATAGTAATAATCTTCACATTATTGTCAAATCCATTTTTATGAACAACCTAATTCAGTAAAATCGTCTGCCACATTATATAAGAAAATCTTAGTTTTGGTTTTTAAAAATTATTATGTACTTCTTCCTCAAATAAACTTATATACACTAAAGTACTATATCTTGCTACTTTCGACTTCTATTCCAATTTAGAAATGTCTAATATTTATTCTTAAACTTGAAAATATATTTTGACTAACTTTATATTAGTTAATTAGTGGTTAATAGTTAGTTATTAATGAATTAACTTTTTCTATTATCTTTGAATAATGAGCTTCTTTTGTTAGTTAGTAATTCATGTTTTTTGTTTTCGATGGTCTCATTTTATTTTATTTTTATTTTACAATTACATAAATACTTAAACTAAGAATATTATGATCAAGTTCTTGTTGATCAATATTTTAATTAATTATATATGATTCTGTATTTTTCTCTTTGAAGAAATTTTCTCTTCATTATGGAAACATTTATTTGTTATATATCTCTTGGTCCATTAATTCTGATCTTATTCACAATATTATACTTAATTTAATGAATTTCATACATGATCTTATATTAGATTGTTCGTTTTTATGATATGTGAGTCGAGAGTGACTAATAATATTAATGATACCCTTCTTTAATCAAGTGATGATTTGCATCTTTAATCAAGTGCTTTCGCAATAGATTTATTTGAATTAGTGCTGCTTTTTTTTTGTATCAATGATGCACTCAATTAGCTTACATATTCTCCGTCCAATGAAAGTTTGTGGGCACGTGTTTCTGTAAGTGAATGAGACAGAAAATGATGGGAGAAAAAGAACGAATAGCACATGGAATAATTAATTGTTAGAATGTTTTCATTTTCACAAGTTTGATCATGCACGAGCCACGACATTAATATATGTTGTTCAACTTTTTACAACACACTTTATTTTTATTTTAACTTTAATTTTAAACACATGGATTTTAACTTCTCTAAACTCAAACTTATTTATGAGTACAATATGTTTGTGTATTCATTTTTATAAATCATGTTATTTTTATTTTTTTTAATAGAAGAACTAAAACAAACAGAAAGTTAGATGGTAACAACAAACAATTATTGTGATATAACACATTTTTTAACAACCTAATTAGGCAATAACAATATAGTTAAGAGATTCTTCATTAATATCTTAACAAGAATGCTGATGAAGTGATTAATACATTAGAAGCTTTTTCCACACACACACACTTGGACATAAATTAATTTGTAACAAAAATTTTATATACTCTTTTTCCAAATTTCTGTTTTTAACTGATACAAAAACTAATTTTGACTCATAAAATTTATTTTTCTTCCAAATATTTATGGTAAACTTGGTCCAAACATAATTTTATAAGACTCTTATTCGATTTTACCATAATTGCTTTTGTCCTCTATTAAAAATATAGGATTAAGAAAAGGTCAATATTTTCTTTTGGGTAGGTATTCTATTAGATCAAAAACAAGTTTTTTTGGTTACAAAATGTGATAAACGATTTGAACAAAGATGTTGAGAACAGTGAAACGTAGAAAACAGTGAAACGTTTAATTTGTTTAATGGCCAGTTTCCGTACATTTAGGATCACAAGGACTATGATGCTTTCTTTAGATTAAGTCTATACAGTACTACCACCCTGCATCACCAAATCCACTTTTTTTAAGAATATATTGCTGTCTAATCACCCTTCTATCCATTTTGTACCATATTTTACTCTAATTAAATAAATTAATGATCCACCTATAAGGAATCTTCCTCTTCATGTAGGATTCTTAAGAAGAATTTTAAAAATTATCATCAATTAACAAACTAAACAGGACTTGAAGTACGTGATGCTTGGATTAGTGCATGCACATTATGTTAATGTGAAACCAATTAAGGCTTAAGTCTAAACAAAACAGAGAACGTGAAAAACAAGTAGGCATGACATAAACTCTGATCGATCTTAGTGAAAAACATACAAATGGGGAGGAACATAGATCTTCACTAGTAGTCACATAGGCATAGGATACTTGTGTGGTTTTTTAATGTTAAAACAATCTTTTGGGTGCAATCATATCTCCAAATCAAATTCAATTACTTTTGTCTCATACTAAAGTGGCTTCTTCTAGTAATATTTTTTCTCTTGTATATTACAACAAATCACAATATCACCATGCAGTTACACAAAGGAGAACAAGCTCCAAATATATTTATCTTTATTATCTTGTTGGCAGAAGCATTAATTTATGCATAGCATTCTTAGAGATGCCTTTTTGGTCTTTCACTAATTGAACTAATGGGGCTTGCAGGGTTGGCAGATCTATTATGATGCATAATATTTTGCTCATCTTACCCTTCAAATAACCATTGCCAAGCATCAGATTATGATCTCTGAAATAATATTTTGCTTTGATTTCAATACCAATAATAGGATGCTCCACATACATATACATATGTCTAGATAGTCATTAAATTCGAAGCTTCTCTTTTCCTCTCTAAGTTTGAAATCCGTTACTATTAGACAACATAGAAAACCTGCCACTTACAAGAAGTTTTTATTTGCTGAAGAAACAAATGTATGCACCTTCCTTCAAGTTCATAACTAACCAACATTCTAGGATATTCACATAGAACTTGGGAAAAAAAGCTCAACTCAAGCACTTTACTTATTGAAATGGACAGAAGATTCTGGTTCTATCCATTAATAATTCACTACAACAAGGGCTAGTGTTGTGAGGACTGTTGCATTTGGAAAACCATGTTGTGTGTCTGAGGTGCCAAGTAAGAAGACTCATTATGCAGATTCCGTGCTTCCATTTTAACCCCAAAGGAGTTAGCACCATAAGGAGACATGAAGAGTCTTTCATGAGCAGGGTTGAAAGTCATAGCTATTCCTGTGTTTGACTGATTACTCCACTGAAAATGAGTTCTTGGTGTAGTTGGAGTAGAATTTGGCTGCTGCTGCTGTGAGAGCACATGTGGTGAGGTGGATCTATTGGTGTCTTCTGAAGAAGTTGTGGTGGTTTCTGTGAGATTCACTGTTGTTATGTCATGTATGCTAGCCCTTCTCTTGTCTTTGCCTCCTGAAAGTTGCCTTATGAAGTACTTCTGAGCATGGCTAGCCACCTGTGTTGGGGTTCTAGTGATCACATAATTGCGAGAAATATTTCTCCAATCACCTTTCCCATACTTCTTCAGACCCAGTAGAAACAATCTGCAGGGAACATCCAAAGGATGTTTGAGTTCCAAAACTAAAAGTAAAGAAAACAACTTTTTCACCTAACAAACTCCCCCTAAAGACATACCAATCAATTGAAAAAAATAAAATCCAACCCTTTAATATCTACACAGAATTCTTGTCCCTACACCTCTAGCTTTAATTAACATTAAATTCTATCCACCAATTCTAGCTTTTCACACAAAATCGCCATGCTTTGAAACAGATACACATTCCCAATTGATCATGATATCATATATTAAAATCTATATGTGAACAATAAAAAAACAATATGTGTAAAAACAAATGCAAAAGGTGAAAAATTTTACTTATGTTCCTCTTCAGTCCAAGGCACTCCTTTCTTCCTTTCCTGCTCATGAGGTCTCACTGAGGATGATCTCTTTCCACTTCCTTTGAACCCATCATAACCGGGAGTGTTCACCCAATCTAAGGTGAAGGGTGAGGTAGCAGTGCTGTAGCCAGGAACTGGGATTAACCCAGCTTCTATATTGCTGACATCAACTTCCAGCTCCTTGTACTGCTTGATCACATCAACTACTGTCTTTCCAGGAATCATTTCAGCCACTTTGTGCCACCGATCTGGAGTGTCTTTATCATGTACTGCAAGAGCATTTTCAAAGAGTTTGTTCTCTTCAGGAGTCCATTTTGTGCTCCTATGATTTTCCACCAACCAATTGGTGTTGGAGTTTGGAGAACAAGGTGTAGGAGAAAGGCTTACGGTTTCCCACTTCATCACTTCAGTTTACAAGTTCATACAATCAAATTTGGGCTTATTAACAGGAAAATTGAAACTTGATGAGTGAAAAGCGAAAACTGAGGAAGAAAAATCAAAGAGAAACGAAAACAGAAGTGGAAGTTTTACCAGAATAATATTGAGGATAAAGCCACAAACATTTCGAAGGGAATCAGAATACCTTTCTCTGAGAGTAGGAGGCCCCTCAGGAATCTAGAAAAGACCCACTTGATCAAAAAAAAATCAGAGAGAATGCTCCAAATTGGTGATGAACGAAAACTATTATCTCTTACACAATTGGTCTAAATTCTAACAAGATAACCCAGCAGACCCAATGAGCTTCCCTCTCAGATACCAATCAGAGCCGAGACAGAATCACAAAAAGCAAAATGACCCAGAAATCAAAATTGGAACTTTAAGTGAGAAAAAAGTGGAAAAGCAGGAAAGAAGGCAAACACAATGAATGTGATAAGTGCTAACCCAATTGGGAAACAAAAGAAAGAGTCAAGAGTTTGAGAGCAACAGAGGGCAGAGAAAGACTTATTCTTATTCAGATGGGCAAAAAAAAAAACTGTTCTTTCTCCCTTTTTCCTTGCCTGTGCAAGAAGGAAAGGAGAAGAAATAATAATAAAGAAAGCAACTCAGCACAAAAAATAATTGTAGAGAATCCTGAAGCAAGAAAGAGCTGTTATGTGGAAGCTGAAAAGCAAGTGAGCATGGTTGAAGAAATGAATTTAAACAAAACTCCAAGATTTTTTGTTAACTGAGAGAAAAAGCAGCCTAAAATAAAGTGAAGTTGATGTTGTTGAGTTGTGATTGGATATAATGTGATTGTGGGGACTGTGTCTGCAACTATAGCAAGAAAGAAAGTTCTCTCTTCCTATTATATAATGGACACCATCGGTTCTGTGCATTTTTCATAAAAACAATAATTAACAAAAATTACTTACTTCATTCAAATTGCAATGCCTTTGTTTATTCATTTAATAATTTTATCATTTTGAATTTTCTTTTCTTCCATTGGTTGGAATTGCGACAAGAAATGAGGATTGGCAGCTCATCATAAATGATGGAAGAGCCAACTGCTACGCACTAGTCAATCACATTCAGCTAAGATCAATTCTTAATTCTTTATTTATAGCATGCAAACACATTAAGCCAACTGTTTAATTTTTTTTAAAACTAATTTTATTTTTTTACTTATTTTTTCTGTTATATATGATTACACTTCTGCTGCAAAAATTATGTATCTGAACGTCATAAATTGTCTATAAATCAATAAATTGCTTGTTTGACTTTAAAAAAAAAAAGGAAACATGTTCAATTGGTGTAAACATGACGTCATATTTTAATTGGCTCTTTTTTGAACTAGGTCTAGCTATGACTAGCTAGACTTGGGTATTAAGCCATAACTTGTTAATCACCAAGTTCAGATTTTTTTTTTTTTTAACCAAATATATCTGCACTAATAAATTTAGATATTATGTATTTTTTAGTGCAATATTAGTAAGGCTAAATTGAATATACTAGATTATTTAGATATTATATTTTCTTAAAGAGTAAGACTTCAGAAATAAAATAAAAAAAGCATAGTTGATAAAGTTATAAAAAAATGTTATATTCATAAGGTAGAATTATATATTATTGTGCAAAAGACAATAAAATTTGCCCCTAAATTTTACTTTTATCGTCAAATTTCTAAAACTTCAATTTATATAAGGTTACAGTGGAGTTAATTTTTTTGGAATTTAACACATACAACAACATTTGTTATAATTCATATGAATTTGAATTACACCTTAATAATAAAATTAAATGTATAGGATCTTATCCTATCTTAAAAATATTCTGCATTTATTTTTAGATCATAACCCATTATTTTTAAAATCAAAAGAAGAATCTGTCAAGTGTCCAAGTAGAAATTAGAGCATCAATAAATTAACAGAATTTTCTATAGTGGTATTTAACAATTTTTATTCATGTGAACTAGATGTATTAAAGAGTGTTGTTAATGGTATTTTATTAATGGGCTAAACTGATAAGAAACTTTTCTCTCATAAACACAACCAAATTTAATAACAATTTTTCCTAAAACTTTTATGTATTATTATTAACATCACAGCATAAACAAAGAACAAATATTAACAAGTGACTTTAGGTATTAGTTAATAAATCTAAAATAGAAAACTTCCAATGAAAAATTCAGTAATGACATTCACAATAACTTTGAATCTTGAATACCTTTTTTATTTAAAATTTGTCATTAATTTTTTAATTAAGGAAATTTCAAAGAGAATTCTCCGCTGCTATTCATAAGATCAATTTCAGAAAAAGTTGTAGTCCTTTTCTATAAGATCCCTTCAAGGTATTAATTTTTTTCCGCAAATATCCTTAACTAATTAACATGTTTATATTATAAAAATATATAAAATGAATGACATAATATTTTTTTCCTTATTGGATTTCAGAATATAAATACTCAGAAATACCGAAGTCCTATTCAACCACATTAATTTTAAATAGAATAAAGAATAATTTTGAAATAATAGTATAGATTATCAGCCAATTTATTATTTTTAACTAAATTTTTATAGCAACGTGAATTAGTTTAAATGATCATAAATAGGAATAAAGGGAGTAATTAATATAGTAAATAATATAATTTCTTATTCAGAATCTAGTTAAAATACATAAATAGCGAAAAAATACCAATATTTGAATTTAAAAATTATACGCAATACTTAAATATATTTTATTATTTAAAAATATTGAGCAACCCGAGGTAGCCGCCAAAGCAACGGTTGAGATGTATGGGTGGTAAATGACACAAAACAGCAAGTTGATGCGGTGGGTCCCACAAATGGTTACAACATAACTCACGTCGTTTTCTCATTCGGTGTCTTCCCAAAATAATTGCAGCATTTTTAGAATCTCTAGGTAGTGGGCCCCACCTTTCAGATTTCCACACGTGTGCTTCTTTCATTGGCTCTTACCGTGGTTGCACCAACCAACCAACCAATGACCTCTCTTTAGGGTAACCAGGTACAGTAAGCTATAAAAGCAGGTTTTTTTATCCATTTACTTTTGGCTATACATCCACACTACTGTAACAGTATCCTCTTCTCTAAACTTTTTCTTATCTTTTTATAGGTAAAAACATTAAATAAATTAAAAATGTGTGTAAAGAATGGTTTTATAAAGTTAAATGAGGAAACTTAAGTTAATGGGGGAATTATTATTTTATTATTTGAAATTTATAAAGGTTGTATATAAAATGAAATCAAATTATTTTTCATTTGTCTAAAATATTTTATGTCTTTGAAATATAAACTTTTTTTACTTTTTGTAGATTTTTGAAACTGTGTTTTATATTTTCTTCGATTAGGTTGACAAACACGTGATTAGATTTTAATTTTAATTAAGGTTTTTGTTTTTTTTCTAATGTGTATATTTTTTTATTGTTGTTATTCCTATATATATGTTCAGGACCTTTTTACTTTAATGTGAGATTGAGGTAAATAAATGAATATATGTTGATCTAAAATTTTACTAATATCTAGTTTATTAGCGAATTACAGGTTTTGTGTCTTTTCAAAAAATTTGAAGCAACTCTTTGAAGAGTGTAATGAAGAAAAAATAAATTGTTTTACTATTTGAAAAAAAAAATGATAACCGTAATATTAGAACCTTAAAGAAATATATATAACCAGAATAAATATTTGTGAATTTAGTTTGTGTTGTTGCTTGAAACTTGAGTTGTTGGATAATAAATTTTAAATTTTGATAATAGAGTTGATTTGTCCAATGGAATATATGATTGGAGATTAGATTGGCCTCGAGTTTTTATTAAATGTATAAGCTAAATCTAGTTGATTTGATATTGCTTTTATACGTGGGAGGTGTTGCCAATTTAAATGTTATGTTATTTTATAAGGTTGAATACATTGAATATAATTATATTAAAAATTACTTGTTTCATTTTAATTAAATATAAAGTTTAGTTTGTAAAGTTTGTTCACCTTTATTTAATGATCATGTATTATTTAAATAAGAAGTTTCATCACTCAAGTGGATGATAGCTCAAGCAAAAGAAAAATCTATCAACTTTCTCTGTCAATAGAGTTTTAGGTCGCTCAAGAACAAGATAATTGCTTAAGTGAGAGAGATGTTATAACGTTTATTCTCCTTCAAGAGTCCAGTCTGTAATCCCCACTTCCCATAGTGGATAAGAACAAGAGGAAAAAAGCAACCCCTTTTTCATTTTCTCTCTCTCTCTCCTACCTTCTAACCTCCATAGTTCTCTCCTCCTTCTCTCTTGATTTTCACCCTCCATATTTCCTCTATTCCAGAATCTGATCAAGTCCCGCAGTAGGTGAGGATCCTAGGTCCATTTCAAACCGATCAGAAACTCAAACAAAATCCCTAAAGTTGTACTGGGGTTATTGCCTGACCGAGGAATTGGTAGGGGATCGGTGTCTGACGTAAGAGAAGCTAGTAAATTATTTTTATACTAGTTAGTTACTTTAAATAGACCTATAGGATAGAAGATTTGAATATGTGATTATCAGTGCTCAAGTCTTTCTTGCAGGTCTGACTGGTCCTTGAGCACTGAATGAATTTGATTGTTTGTTTTGATTTAGTGTGATTAACTTAACTGTTTTGAGTAATTAAGTATTATTTTGATGATGGAAAGATACTTGCATAATATGATTTGTAGACTAAATGAGTATTGATGTGAATGATGAATTGATGTCATACATTTGGGATGATATATGAGTTATGCTCGTTCGTGTACATTAAGTATAGCACGCCTATGTTTAAAATCCTCTAGTTTCACTGATGATCTAAGTCACATAGACTAAGATATCAGGTAGTGAGAAGCTGTGAGGGAGTTCATACACACCGGGACCGCTGGTGAGACTCGATATTGGATGTTTGAGCTTACTCTGATCCTTTCTCTTAAATTCGAATGACAGTTTAAGTCTTGGGTATTGGATTAGTCTTTTCTCTTAGATTCGCAGGTAATCTAAGTCTTGGGTATTGGATTAGTCTTTTCTCTTAGATTCGCAGGTAATCTAAGTCTTGGGTATTGGATTAGTCTTTTCTCTTAGATTCGCAGGTAATCTAAGTCTTGGATATTGGATTAGTCTTTTCTCTTAGACTCGCTGAATCTAAGTCTTGGGTATTGGATTAGATGTTAGTCTCTGGTAGGGGCATACTTAATGGGTCTTCAGGAAGATGATGGGTCTATGTATATCACCTATATGTATTGATGTGGTCCATGTGAGACCTTTATATGATATTTGACATGAATACTTGAAATGAAGAAGGAAAACTTGCATTGAAACTTGATATGCTAGACTTTGAAGAAATTCTTATGACTGAGATACTCTGTTCTATTTGCATGTAGTTAGTATGTTATAAATTTTTAAGTTTACTAGCTTACCCTTGTTTCTCATGTTGTTGTATGAACTGCAATGATTGTACTATGTACACGAGCAGGTGCAGATGCAGGTCTTGGAACACCTTAAAGATGATATGCTCTTAAACTGATGTTCCTTTTGTCTTGTATATACTTGTACATATGTTTTGATGTAGCTAAAGACTTAATGACCTTGGAATGGTCACTCTTTTTGTCATGTAAATAGTCATAGTTAAGTTTGATGTACCTGAATACTTTATGTAGTACTCTGAACCTTAAATGGATAGTAATACTTAGCAGACAAAAGTTAGTTTAATTGAGAATATTTTTAGATAAACTCGCTCAAGCAATTTTTGTAGAAAAGTTCACTCTACAAGTCTCGCCCGAGCGAGATAAAGCTCGCCTGAACGAGCCCTTCGTAAACAAAATAAGATGCTCTCTAGAGTGTTTTCGCCTAGGCGAGAGTGGTTTCACTAAGGCGAAAATTAGGAATACTCTCTAGATTATTTTCGCTCAAGCGTCTTATTTCTAGCTTGGGCGAGGTGGATTTTCGCCCAAGCTAAAAAAAAATTAAAAAAAATTAAAAAAATTAAAAAATATTTCGTTCTTCTTTTCTTTTATTCTTATTTATTCTTTCCTTCTTTTATTTATCTTTCATGTATTAAATATTTTATAATTTAGAATATATATATTTTGTTTATTTATAAGAGTTGATCGCAAATACTATAGAATTTTCGGATCACTTAAACATTTTAATAAAACTCAAATGATAATATTTTGAAATTCAAATGACAATTAGATATTTAAATAATGAAAAGACTAAGAAAATTTTCTCTCCTCTAAAGTGATAATACTCAAAGCTAGCAAATATCACTCAATGGACCTTATTTAAGAAATATTTTCTTTGTTTTTGTTTTACTTAAATTAAACAATGCATGTAGATGTTTTATATGGTATTTTATTAATTATGATGTAAGATGGAGTACGAGGAATGATAGTGAGAAGTTTTAAACAATCACAAATGGATAATTCAATGTTAAGATCACAAGTGGATTGTTCGGTGTTAAGATTAAACAACAAGTGGATAATTTTATGTTAATTAGTTATTATTAGAGAGGTAAAATTATGTTCAACAATTTAGTGTAAGCATTCTTAATGAAATTCTATATTTCATATTCCATTACTAACCTTAACCTCGTAAATGAGATAATAAGAAATTTATGAAGATTTCTATTAATTATGTGAGATTGAGAGAAGCCTCAAATTTAAATTAAGTTATTGATAATCTAAATTATGATTATCTATCATAGTAATAAATCACTTAATAGTTAATAGTTAAATAGATCAATAATCAAATAAGTGTTGGTCTTTTAATACTAGTGTAAGTGCAAACTTTAAAAAGTTGTTTATATCTATATAAATAATGTGATTTAAAAAAATTATATCAATATGAATAGTATGTGATTAAAAAAATGAGTTAGATGAATCTTGATATAATATACAACGAATACTTATTTTATACATTCATTTATTTCACTTAGTTTACAACTATTATCTTTTGATATATTATAATTATTTAATTGTAAAAGCTCATAATCATTTATTTGTAAAAGAGTTGTCTACATATTTTTATATTCTTACATTTTGACAAAAACAACTTTTTTATATTGAATATAACATATCTAGATAATGTTGTAAATATAATGGACATTAAATTTATATGTTTATGTATTTTTTTAATGTTTAGGATGTTACAAAGTAAATATCTTTAAAAAATTAACTTTGTTTTTATTTACAACACTTATATTATAAAGTAATATCTTTCATTAGATTCAATTATAATTTTATATTAAAATAATCTCAGCCAGTGAGATAGTATATTGACAAACAGTTAGAAAAAATACTAATAAAAATATAATTTTGAGAAAATACAAATTTATGGAAAATTATTTTATCAAATATAATATTTTTCTCAATTTTGTGAATTAGGTCATTTATTATAAAAGGTTCACACTAAGTGTAAAAATATTAATAAATTTAGCAGAAAGATATTTAGAAAATAAATATTAAATTTTTTTCACCAATATTGAAATGGTAAACATTAGTTGCTTTAGTTTTCAACTTTTTCTTCCGAAAATATTCAGTCTTTTTTATAATTATGTTATCAGTACGAAGTTATTAATTTTGTCAGCGAATACAGTTCACCATACTTGATGAGATTTATTCTTATAATTACATTGTTTTCACCTATGATACCTTATATTTAAGGGATCAATTTTAGTATCACTTGGACGAAGGACACATTTACAATTGTTTAGTTTATACTTTAAGAAAATATTTATTTTATATTTTATAATATTAAAAAATAAGGATAATTTAATAGGTAAAAAGGTAAATATTTTCTACCAATTTTAAACTCTAATTTAAGAGTTTATCATTTTTATTATTGTTCTACTTCAATCTTTTTCATATTTTAATACACAAGTTTATAAATTTTAGTAGAAAATTAACAAGGACAAAAATATAAACAAATGGTTCCATAATGGTTGAAAAATGTTGGTATATGCTTAGCTTTGGAGTGTTTTACCTCCACCACTTTATATCATGGTTCTTTTGAGCTTCATTAATTATTTTACTACCAATCCGTTTTCAAATTACTAAAGTTTTAATTGAACTATTTTTATTCCAATAGGTTTTCTTATTTTTCTTATTATTTGTTTATAATATTTTAAATTCAATTTCAATCATTAAGAAATATTACACTTTGTATAATTTTAAAATGTTTAATTATATTAAATATCTATAACCATGATTAAATGGGTTTCACGAAGGGAGAGACAATAAAGACGGAAACCAATTCTATTATATATATATTTTTTTTTCTTATCACCAATTAGTTCTACAAACAAATAAGAAAAAAAAATTGTATGATTTTATTATTTTTCACTCCACCCAATTCTCCATTTCTCCTTAAGCAATAGTTGGCATCACTTATTGAAACGTGTGGGTCATTGTGTTGTTCTTCACCGGAGTGTGGAAGGCACGCGCCGCTGCCATGATTTATTCTCACCCTAAAGCAAACTAAAATCTATTTAAAAAATACAAAATGAGTAGTTCCACTAAAATTAATTATTTTTAATAAATTTCTCCCAATAATAAAAGATATGGTAAAAATATGTTAAACAATATATATTTTTTTTATATTTTTTCAGAAATCAAACAGTTACCTCTACACTTCTGAGTTCTATGCTTCTACGTCTTCATTTCATGACTCTCACTATCACATGACCCCTTTTATTTAATTTGTTTGTATAAAAATATATTTTAATTCAACCAACGAATTAATCCGTTGCTTGGACCATTATCCCATATTTGTTTTCATCCAATCCATCCAAATTTGCTCATGATTGGATTGGAGAGAATTCAACATGAAATGAAATTAGTTTAATATTATCATTAGATTTATATTTTAATTATAGTTTAGAAACAATAATTACTTATAACTAAGCCTATCTAAGAACCCATTTTAAGGCAACTTTATACTTATTTAACATGACTTTTTCAATTATATGAAGATTAGGAAACAGCAAGATTGCCACGTTTGTTTTACTTATTTATTCATTCTTAAATTATGAATGTGATTCTGATAATGCAAATAATGGGGTTAAAAGAACTCGATTAATCTAATTTATATATTTTACTGTAATTTATTTAGTTCAAAATTATATTTTTATTTTAATATTTTGCGGTTGAAATTGATGGAACAAAACATAGCAAATACGATCGAAAACCATCAAACTATTTAATTATTGTTATTTATTAAGGTTGTCAAATTATGTGGGGGAACCATTATTGTAACACCATGATTGGCATGTGAGGAATATGAAAAGTATTATAATTGGATTTGATAGATGAGATTGCTAAAGAAGGAAATAGGTTGTTTAATCAAAACAGTATAACTCGGTTTTCTGATAATCAAATTTGATTTTTGATAATAAAATTTGATTTTTTCCTGTAAATTAAAAAAAAAATTGTAGTGTCTAAATCTTAAAGATTTGAGCAATTGAAAGCCAGGAACTTGACTAATATGTGCAGACATATTCATCGTATAAGAATTTTAATTAGTGAGAGTTTCCAAATTTTAAAAACACACAAATTTATACCAACATTTTATTTGTTTTTTTCATCTCAAACAAATTTTTATGATTTAAAGAAGACTTCTAAAATTTTAAGACGACAACTAATAACTAGAAAAATGAAATAGTGTAAATAAGTAAGAGAATAAATTTGTCCATCTTAATTCTTAGAGCCATGAATTAAGGTTTGGTTGGCAATTTTTCTTAATAAAATTAATGTCTAAAAATAATATAGATAAATATTTTTTATATAAATTAAAAATAAAATTTTATATATATTTTTTTAAAATTAGTTTATCTGTAAACTATTTTTTTTATTTTCTAAAAATGCTCAAACATATTGTCCAAATATTTCATTTCTTGTTGACAGATGGTACTTAATTGTTATTGCAAATTTCAAAAATTATAGTAGATTATGATCCATTGTTTTATAGTTTGAAGTTTCATTAGCATTAAAAAAAAAAAAATACTAACATAGTTATATATCTTTTATATAAAATAAATTATGACCTTCATTAATAGTAAGATAGAACCATAATGCAAACTTTACTAATTTTGTAACAGAAGTAAAATTGAGAATTTGTAATAAAGTATACACTCTTATTAATTAATTTTATTATTTTAGTACAACTATTTTATCTTTATCCATAGTTAATAATAAATATTTGCCTATCTAGGTTTTTGTATATACATTCTAGTAATAATTAATGTAAGGCCCGTGACCCTTTTTTCTTCTTTCATTCTTGTTTTAATTTTTCTTTCGACAGCTTTGTCTTTTTCTTTTCTAGACTATCTTTCTAGCCACTTTATTGTCATTTTCTTAAACAGATTTTGATAGTTAGAAGATAATTAAAGGATGGAAATATTTTAGCACTAGAAATTAAATCCTAAAAAGAAAAAACACAAGATTTTTTAATACCACAAACTTTATTTTCTTTATCATGAATATATCAATTTCTAAAGTCTCCTGTTACCATTAAATTTCTCACTAGTGAAAATAAAAGAGAAAATCATGTTCAAGCATTTTTCATTAAGTTGCGTAACTTATATATATATCATGGACTCTATCAATGAGTGATGAATCAATATTGAGTCTCTCTAAAACTTGATCATCCACTATTGTTATAATGCTAAAGTTCATGATGTTGAAGGTTGGTGCAATCTTTTTAAGTACACTGAAATAATTGTAAGTAAAGTGATTGTTGACATAAAATATAAGGTTGATTTGATTTAATTGAAGGGTTGATAATAGTGAAACTCTAATGTATAAATTTAATAAAAGATTAAATGTGTTAACATTAATAGTATTAATTTTATTTTGCACCAATATATTATATTAATTATCATAAAAAATTATTGGAAAGATAGAAACAGAGACGCAAAACAGAAACAAATGAGTTTAATATTGTCTATAAGTACCCATTTGAAGTATGGATTGAGTAGACTAAGTATAAACATTTACATTCAAAATTTTATTCAAAAATACAAACTCATACTCATTAAAACTACCTATTATACTTGTGGTATGTAAACTTTTACTTAAATATCAACTCTATCAACATGTGAAAAGGGCATGTATGACAAATAAAAAGAACAAGAGTTATCAAAGTGACTACTTCAAACATAAAATATATTTTTATATATCTTTTATCAAGTTGTTTAAGTGAAATTTTTTTAACAAATTGTTAAAGTAAAAAGAATTACAAAGTTAATCATCATGTATTATATTTTTAATATTATTGAATGATTTTGTAAATAATAGTTCAATACTAAAAATTAATTTATAATCTTTGTTAGCGTATATGATTATGCACAAAATTCTATCGAGAAGACTTCGATACAAGAACTAAACTGTATTCGTCTGAGCTGATCATCAAGATGAACCATCACTTAAATACCAGTTAATAAAATAATCGAAAAAGAAAACACAGGAAAATTAAACAAAAATGAAAACTAAGAATTGGTGTGACATATATGTGACATTATATGTATATAATTATATATGTATGATATGCGACCTTCATATATGTATGACCCCTTATGAGTGTTCTTTATGAGTGTGTTACTCTTTATAGGTGCATTCTATTGAGTTGTAATGGTTGAAGTATTAACCATGAGATTTATTAAGAAAATGATATATCTTATTCATCATTAATGATCTGATCATATTGATTAAGATTGATTAAGATATCAAGAGATGAGAACCAAGTTTTTACACTAAGTTTAATTTAATAAATGCATAAACTACTTTAATATCAATTAACTTTTACTTGATAGTATTTTTTATTAATAAGATATTAATCTCTAATAAAATATAATTAATATGAATTTTCTGAAAAATTCCAAGACTGAAAATATTTCAATTTATAATTTATAATATGCATCAAAATATTGTTGAAGATTTAAATTAACTTACCCTTATTTAAACGTTAGAAGGATTGTTATTATCATTGGGGATATAACCTACACGTTGTTTAATACTTAATTATAATAAAAAATTATACATTAAAATTAATTCATGCAATGTGTAATATAAATACTATCAAATATATATTTATAAGAAGGGTGAAATTATTTAAAAAGTAACATTGAAAACATTATCCATCAACTCCACCTTTATTTTAGGTTAATATATAATTTCTAATATTTAATCATTTATTAAAAAATAGGTTAGAATAAGAAATAATAGTATTATGATAATTCTTTGGGGTCAACATATTTCAAGAATAATTGAAAAAGTTATTTTTTATTTATTTTTAATCTAATAAAAAATCTCTAAGTTAAACAAATTATGTTTAGAATAATTTAATCCTTTTGATCATAAATGTCACGTTTGAGAATAAAGTTATTTTTTATTTATTTTTAATCTAATAAAAAATCTCTAAGTTAAACAAATTATGTTTAGAATAATTTAATCCTTTTGATCATAAATGTCACGTTTGAATTCTCATAATGATGATTTCCAAGAAAAAACAAATATATACAAATGAAACCATGAAAATGTGGGTTTAAGATGTGACATCTTTACATTATATATACATATTTATAAATTTTGATTACACTAATTTATTGCATCTGTATCAGCACATGTTCTACTGTTGTCTCTTTGAGGTCCTGTAGAGACGGGCATGGACAGTTGTTGGAAAGAAAGTGTCACCATATGCATAAATAAAACATTAATATAATTATATTTTGAAAAAAAAAATTCACAAGCAATTTAAAGTTAAATTAATCATAAATTAAAATTAATATAAGTCACCACTGCATCCTTTCCATAAAAGGAAAGATTCCGATGAAAAAGTCAAAAGAAAAGTCAGAAAATGGGATGGGGGATGCATCAGACTAATTATTTTAGAAACCAAATAGATATTAAAAAGTCCTTTTCAAGCAAAGAAATAAAAATAAATTATTATTAACATATTGATTCAAACTAATATTAAGTAGTTTTTGATTTATTTAAATTAGACTTTAAAGGTATAATCAATAAATAAAATTTTAAAATGGAACATTATTTTTGAGAAACTTGCAATAAGAGTATTCTCACGTGCAAGCGTGCAAGTATGCAAGTCCAGCCAAAAGTTGTCTATACCTAACTCAATAATGCTTATCTTTTCACAAAGTTATTTTTTTATTTATCAAATAATTGGAAATAATGACCAAAAATTATTAGAAAAAGCCTCCTTTTTGTCTTATTTTAACTGTTGAAGAAGAAATTACGTAATCGTACATATTTTAAATCAAAGTGAAGTAAATAATTAATTTTTAAAAAATTTGGCTGATGCATTTGTGTCCACTGTCCATAACTTGGATCTAAGATAAATGGAAACATTGAAGCACATTTTCTTTTGGTGCAATTATTCAACCATTCAAAAGCAAACATTCACTTTGTTAATGTGTTTGAGATTTATTTTCTTTCTAGCTTTCCATTATAAAAATTGTTGTTTTACTAATGAGTGGGATTTAATAAAATACTATAGTATATGTTCTTATATCCATATTTTAAAACATATTACTCGAAATTAGATTCATACTCGTAAGAGTAATTAATAATTTTAATATTTATATTCTTATTTATTGGTTACCTAATTTTCCATACACGTAACACGTTTTCTTATCCACATTTTAGTTAATTATGAAATAATGAAAAGATTTTTTTTTATCAGCAATGAAATAATGAAAAGATTAAAATATTATTTAAACTTGAGAACTTTATAGTCATTCCATGTAAGGGTATGGGTCCATGGCCCATTTCTTTTTTTTGTCTTTCTTCATTAACTTTTCTTTCTGTTGGTGTTTTTTTTTTTTTTTTTCCTTTTTTTTCCCGTTTCTTTGTTTTTTTTTTCTCT